>ERZ791925.15-NODE-15-length-165179-cov-39.417741_pt1 | contig 165179 bp, 179 predicted proteins | sample MGYA00510132_ERZ791925 | MGnify/ENA primary metagenome ERZ791925 (study PRJEB30046, sample SAMN00792075) | human gut metagenome | study: EMG produced TPA metagenomics assembly of the A metagenome-wide association study of gut microbiota in type 2...
TTAAACAGAAATAACTGTTTAATTTTCAATTAGATAGAGATTGTATGATGTTTCGCTGTATGAAATGTCACCCTTTTTCTTATATGGCAGATGTCGGCAAGCTCTTTAAGGTAGGCATTGCTTTTCTGGTTCGAGATGGTCGGGAACAGGTATTCCGATTCGCCTTTTCTTATGTAAAAACTTGCTATTTTCTTGGCTTGGGGAAGGAGAGGGATGAATGCGGGGTGATTGGTCTTGGTCCTGTACAGATGGATATACATTCCTTTGTCAGAATCTGAAATGATTTGATCCTTTCTCAACCGACAGATGTCTGAGTAGGCGATGCCTGTGAAGCAGCTGAAGATGAATATGTCACGAATGGAAGCCAGTCTGGGAATATCCAGCCGCTTGCCCATTATCCTTATTATTTCCTGCCTGTTCAGGTATTGTTTCTGGCTTTCCTCCTTCTTTATCCGGTAGGTTGAGAACGGATTTGTCAGGATAATTCCGCACCGGTATGCCCATAGAATTCCTTTTCTTACCATACTCATCATCTTGGCTGTCGTATTGATCGACAGCCTGCAGTCAGTCCTGAAGAACAGCTCCAGTTCGTGTATCATCTGTCGGTCGAACTGTTCCAATGCCATATCTTGCCTGCCCATCTTCTTGCAGAACTCTTCAAGCCGTCTGTAGACCAGTTTATGCCTGTTGGAATGGGACATGCTGATTTGTCCGGCATGTGCCAGCCTGTCCGCATCTTTCACTTGTTTGTCAAATATCTCCAAAAGGGAATGCGGGTTGGATCCTGTGGTCATGAAGCGTTGTTTCAGCATGCTTGCCGTAAGCTGTTTCCCTTCCAGTTGGGCCTGTTGGTAATGATGTTGCAATGTGGAACTTACTTTGTCCAGGTATGCATTGATATCGTGTGCTTCTGGATTCATGTTGGAAACACGCCTGTTCTGCTTGTCCCAATGCTCCTGCAGGATGGACATCTTCAGGCTTACATCTGCGGCCTTGTTGTTGACTATGATGCGGAGCATGATTGTTGACTTGCTGTCTTTTTGAAGCTTTCTACGCTTCAGATAGAAGTAGATGGAAAAACTATGTCTCATAAGAAATAAATATTAATTGTGTCCATATCACAAATGGGTGCATAGGACATGGATAAGACATAGATTATGGTTCTGAATGGAATGTAATATATTGATTATTAATAGCCTTGGATAAAACGCTACAGGGGAAGAAGATAATGTAAATGCGTGATTTTCAAATATTTGTTAGGGTCATAGGAAAAGGTTCTAATCCGCTTGGGATTGTGTTATAAAACTTATTTATTTGATTATCACATTGTTATATAGGTTTATTACTGCATGGTATCACAATAGTATCTTTTTTATTTTGCTAATCTGTTCTTCGTATTTCCAGGCATCATCTATCATATTGCCTTTCCCAGAACATAGCCACTTAACATTAAGCATAGGGAATGCTTCGGAAATCCGGGATATTATATCACTTCCTATCGTTCCTCTGCCTTTTCCACTTTTATCCGAATTACTGATATATCCATTTCCTATATTACAGTATACTTCAAAGGAGCTATATCCTTTTACAATTTTCAGTTCATACCTTGCATAGTGAGCAAATGCCTTTAGCCTGTCTATCGCCCTTTCGTTTTGTTCTGTATTTTTTTTCATTAAATATTTAGTAATAATTTTATTTCACAAAAACATGCTTAATAACATATGAATATTCAAAACATTTATTGAACAATGATGTTATATGTTATACAAACTATCATTTTTAATAAACAAAGTAATATCATGGAAGAAGTTAACCTTTCTGCGCTCTGTATGATGAAGCAAATTAAAATTCTTACGCAACAATTACTACGACTATCCGAGGACCTTGAATTGGCCCACGAAAGAATTTCCGTATTGGAAAAAGACTTTGAGACGCATAAATCTGAACTGTACCATAAACATCCGGTTTATAAAATGAATATATTACATTCAAAAGTTACCGGATTTTAAAAATAAGCAAGAACCGCCCCTACAAAATAGGGGTTGTTCTTAAGCTGTCTTTTTTTCTTCCAATACATTTTTTACGTCTAAAAGCGCTTGTTCAAGTTCGTCTCTTGCTTTCGTAATAGTCTGTTCAAGCTCGTTAAACTGTTTTTCCAGTTTACCAAAAAGCCTTTCATATCTTGAAACGGTTGTTTCATACAGCCTTGACAGCTCATCGTAAGAGAGAGACACGGAATCTGTGTCCTGCTGACTCAAACCGCTATCTTCATCTTCTATGAACATAGGTCCTTTGCCGGTGAGGATGTAGTTGGCGTTGACTTGGTATGTTTGGCAAAACTCTTGCAACGTATTCATAGATACACCGCATATTCCACGCCTTATTTTAGACATGGTGGCCTTTGATAAATTTTCCAAAGTGTTCCACACCTTATAATCGGTAAGTTCCAACTTTTCTATCGTCTCTAAAAAACGATAAGTATAATCGTTAAACGCTTCCATAATTTATATTTTTTTTAATTAGTGACTAAAATTGTTACTATAATATTGCTATCAACAAAAAATGTTACTATCTTTGCATCTGTAACAAGTAGCAGTTGTTGAATGACATAGTTTATATTATCCCTTTCCGGGCTAATTATATGAGATGAATCCTGTGATAGCTGCTACCTATTACGGGATTCATTCTTTATATAAAATACAATCGGTCAATGGACATACTTAATATACCAATAGATATAATCAAAAGATACAAGGCAAGCAAGGCTGAAAAAGAATTGCTTGCCTTTGCTATTGGCATCAAGTGTCTGTATTCAAATTCTGTACTTACCGATGTAACCCCTTATAAAGTGATGAAACTGTTTCATGTTTCTCACGATAAAGCCAAACGCCTTATTAACGGAGCATTAAACGACAGTTTTCTGTTTTCCGTAAAAGGAGGCAGCTTTCTTGCAAACACTTTTAAAAGCAAGGAAATCAAAAGGTCAATAGGGCGTACGCCTTTTATTTACACCTCTGATTATTGCTATAAACTGAATAAGAAGGAATATTCAATTCGCATGCTTGTGCATGAGCTGAACTGTATTATGCTTCTTTGTGCAGTCAATTCTATTGATAGAGACAACTTTCCGCAGAGTAACGGGAAACCGAAACAAAAACGTTGTGCCCTTACCAAGGATTTGACTTTGCGCAAACTTGGAAATATATCCGGTTCAAGCAAAAGTACCGCACACAGACTGATGAATGAAATGTTCCGAAACGGAGTAATCTCCAAGACAAGGGCGCACGGGGAAATGGTTATCCATACCGTGAATGCCAACACCATTGAGGAGTGGCGCAAAAGAACGGGAAGGAAACATTTTATCTATAACCCCAAAGACGGAAGCGGATGGATTGTCATTCCTTGTTCTTACTCTATATGCGACAGAGGGACTACCGAGAAATATAAGCACGTTATTTATAATCACAAGAAGCGTGTAGAATCATCAAATCTCAAAGTGTCCAAGCATCCTGTTTATGAAAATCCGTTTGATAATCCCATTAACGCTGCTTATTTATGATATTTCTATTTTGGGAACATATATTATTTACAGAGAGAATGGGATTACACAGCGTATATAAACACATACGTGCGTGATAATTTAATATATAAAATATCAAGACAATGAGTAGATATTGTACATTGAATTTGAATAATAACCGATTGTAAACATTTCAAAGAACGAATTATGAAAAAGATGCCAAAACAGAAAAACCGTATAACTAAACAGACCAGCAATTTCCTCTCTCATAGAGCGGTAAGATATACTCCAAAAGAATTGGAAGAGCTGAGGGAGTGCGCTATGATACTCCACAAGGTAGAGGATGCCGAACTTCGGGAACTATACAAGAAACGAGATGAACTACATCCTGAAAACCATCTATCAAACGGTGATTCTTTATGTCAAGAATCAGAGAGACTAGCTCTTCTTTTTGCTGTTTCGTTATCTCTATTGTCTTTAATTCTTGCATGCTTAGTTTTATGTTTTTCACGATAGCATTGCATGCTTCAATATTATCTGTTTCTGATAGATATTTAAGGCAGAGCAATCCGCTTCTGATAAGTTCATAATCAAGACCTAATGGAGACTTTCCGGTGGATAGATAGTGATAAATCATAAACGCGCTATTGAACCCCAATGCAAGATTAGTGTTAGAGTCCGTATGTAATTTCCTCTTCAATGCTTCAACCTCTTTGGTGGCTCTTTTGAAATCTACAAGGGTATAAATGTTCAAACCGATGACAGCCGTAACCAGCAACGCTAATATCCCCACTATCACCCCTTGATAGTCCATTCCCAAATCAGAGGTATGCGGATATGTTCTACATAGAGCCGCCACAGATACCATGATAGATATTGCAGACAATATTAGTGTTATTGTATTTCTATACTTATCCATATCTATTTAATAATTAAACATATACACAAAACATGTTTTATAACATATAAAACGGTAGCATAAAAAGCTACTATTTTATTGTGGTAACAAAATAAGTCACTATCTTTGCACTGTTGTTAGAACGAAAGAACGACGACAACAAGACATAAAAAATAGAAGCAACCATAAAAGCCGCTTGTATTTGTTTTTATGTCGGCGAATATAGCTATTTTCTATGAAAAACAAATAAAGTGAGAAAATTTATATAATAGATAATATGAAAATAACAAGAGAAGATATTTTGAAGATTAAACCAGGGACTTCGCTTACTGTACGTCTAAGTGATTACAGAGCTTGCGATTCGGCGAGAGCTGTTGCTTATAGAGCCGCATTAGCAGACCCAAGACCGGATGTAGAGAGGTATAAGGTGTCTATTAATACGAAAACATGGGAAATTACAATTACAGCCGTTAAAAAGTTATGACTCGCACAGAAGCAAGAATATTAGCAGAAGAACTGTACAAACTTATGCGCAAGGATGTGAAAAGGATTGTAGAGGAAACAGTGATTGAATGTTCGGATGAATGGGTTGGGGTAGGAGAGGCTGCTAATATTCTTGGGTGTAGTGTTGGTACTTTGTATAACAATATATCTAATATTCCTCATACAAAAAACGGTAGACTTCTTCGATTTAAGAAATCGGCATTGATTAAATATTTGGAAAGATGAAACCCTATAGCTTAAACAGAATTACTTCCCTGCTTCTTCGGATTGCTCTAATAATAGCAATAATGGCGGGATGTATATACAGCAGCCGTGTAGAATACAACGATGATGTATTATCTGGCATGAGTTCCGATAAGTATGACTTCATCAGAAGCCGGATAAACGACAGCTCGCGGTCGGCGGTAGTATCCGAGTATATGAGTAACAAGCAGTATTACGACAGTCTTGACTATTAAAACCGCGTTGTGTGAACAACGCTCCTTCCTCTTAGCTCAGCCAGGCAGAGCATCGCTATGGTTACTTGTTCGAAGGTTTAGTATCCGGTAATTTCCGGTTAGCGAAGGTCGCACGTTCGAGTCGTGCAGAGGGAGCAAAATACATAGTTCTTTGACGTATTGAATGTGAAATAAGGTTTAAGTATCTGATATTTAGACTTATTTCAATATAACCGAGGATTACGGATAGCGGAAACGCGGAGACTCCGTATAGGCTTGGTTATCGTGATTGTCTCTTCGCACCGAAATGTCCTACGGTAGAGAGTATGCGGTTTGGGCGCCCGTATCGCAAGAGACAAAGGTCATAAAGACAACATAAGCGTCCGATACAGTCTTAAATCGGTATAAAGTATGCGGTGGTAATGAAAGGCACCCGTACACGCTTATTATATATACTCCCTTCCCGTCAAATTCGGGCACGCTGAAAAGCCAAACACGTATTGTTGCGTTGAAGGGAGCAATGCTTAATGAATAATGATATGAGAAAGGTAAAAACATTTACGGATTTGGTATTTAATCCACATGCTCTTAGCAAGGAGGCACGTCATCTTCCTTCTCCGCTTCGTGAGGAATACATGGAGGCAAAACACGCTGTAATGCGGTTTGATAATGGCTATGGAATAAGTGTTGTAAAAGGAGATATGTTCTATTCTAACGGTATAGATACTTATGAGGTTGCTGTCCTTAAAGATGGTGCTATTTGTTATGATACCTCAATTACAGATGATGTAATTGGTTATGTAAATGCAGATGAGGTATCTAATATAATGAAACAAATTCAAGAATTAAAATAGAGAATTCCCGTGGCTCTCAATAGATGCTTGAGAGTAGTAAGGCAACCATCGGAACGCTCACGGGAACAAAAGCCTGTAAGGATGAATAATTCATGATAGCTTTTTAATGTAAACAGTCCCGTCTACGTGCTGGTCGGGAAACACTGCGACATGGCGGAATGGTAGACGTAGCACTCTATGATAGGAATGTCAAACCTTAGATGTGCGGAGCTTGACAACTCGTCCCGGTTCGAGTCCGGGTGTCGCAACATCTTCACTACAGATGAAGTATTTGTTTAGTCGTAGCCGGGCGGTCTGTGAAGATAGTCCGGTTTTTATTTGAAACCCATTAATAACAATTATATGAAAACATTACAATTAAGTGAACAAAAAGCCCGTGAACTATATCGGAGCGGTTCAAAAGAACTAAAAACAGTATTGGAAGAATCCTTTGGAGAGGATTTCTTTTCACAAGACGTTATAGAAAGAGTGAAAACCTACCTTGATGCTTGTCACGAGTTGGGAAGGGAACCACTCGATGAGAAAAAGCTATTGGAGTTAGGCCTGACGGAACACGATATTGCTTATCAAAAGCTGGCTATCGTTACGGAAGCTCTAAATGGAGGTCAGAAACTTAATGTATGCGATGCTAACGTGGAACGTTGGTATCCGTGGTTCAAGCCTAATGGGTCTCCTTCCTCTTTCGCTTTCTGCGTTTCGTTTTACGTTTGTGCGTGTGCGCATGCGGGTAGCGGGTCTCGCCTTTGTTTGAAAAGCGAAAAGCTTTCCAATTATTGCGGGAAGCAATTCATTGATTTGTGGAAACAATTTATTCTATAACCCTATAAACTTACAATTATGACTTTAAATGTAGATAAAAAGAACGCTTTAAAGGCTTGGAGAGAAGCGGACAATAAAGGAAAGCAGATGCTTGAAAATCTATACGGCAAAGAAATATTTGCCAATCAAAACGTAATGGATAGAATCAAAACGTTTGAAGACGCAATGGAAGAAACAGGAAGAAAAGGTGTCCCTGATTTTTCAGATTTACCCAAAGACATGCGCAGGCATTTCATTGCGTTATATAAAATGGAAGTTATTACGGAAGCTCTGAATGAAGGCTGGAAAGCAGACTGGGATAACTCGGATGAGAACAAGTATTATCCCTATTTCATTATGTCTCCTTCCTCTGTCGCTTTCTGCGGTTCGGGTTACGGTGCTGCGGCTGCGGCTGCGGGTAGCGGGTCTCGCCTTTGTTATAAAACACGCGAACTTGCGGAATATTCGGCAAAACAATTTATTGACATTTGGAAAGACATCCAGATAGGATAAGCATACAAAGGTCGTCTGCCCTTGTCTCCTTCTTCTTTCGCTTTCAACGATTCGAATTACGATAATGCGTATGCGAATGCAGGTAGCAGGTCTCACCTATGTTGTAAAACTTCAAAGGGCAGAAACCTCACCTCTTGGTGGAAAACAACAATTCAAACGGTGTTGGTAGGTTTAACCCGAAAACTCTTATTAGAAAACAAAGGCTATGAAACGCTTTGGGAATTTATATCATCGCATCTATGATATAGAAATTAATAACAATCATATGAAAACATTTGAAGAATTAAAAGAAGAACTCTTAACCCGCGCTAAAAATGCTGGCGCATGCCAATCCGGCTACGCAATGGGTCTAAGAAGCAATACGAAAGCCGACCTGCTAAAAGCCATTACTGAAAATTGGTTTTGGGTTTTGAGGAATGCAAAAATTATCGATGCTGAATATTTGGAAGATAACTTCACAGAAGAAGAATTATCGCAAGCCGGTATTTATACCAAGAATACCCACGAGGTTAGAACAGCCTCATTTGCCTGCGGCAGTGCAACGGTGAAAGCCTACGGCAGTGCAACGGTGAAAGCCTACGACAGTGCAACGGTGAAAGCCTACGACAGTGCAACGGTGGAAGCCCACGGCAGTGCAACGGTGAAAGCCTGCGGCAGTGCAACGGTGGAAGCCTACGGCAGTGCAACGGTGAAAGCCTACGGCAGTGCAACGGTGAAAGCCCACGGCAGTGCAACGGTGAAAGCCTGCGGCAGTGCAACGGTGGAAGCCTACGACAGTGCAACGGTGAAAGCCTACGGCAGTGCAACGGTGAAAGCCTACGGCAGTGCAACGGTGAAAGCCTACGACAACTCCTATGTAGAAGATTGTACAGGTAATATAAGACCGGAATCTGATTACGCAATAGTCAAAGATTACTATAGCTATAAGATATATATCAAAAAAGGGAAATTTGAGATTATAGAGGTTTGACCTATGCCGCATCAAAGGTAGTGCTATTACCGTACTAAAAGCCGTGAGAGAAGCGAAGTGCGCACCGCTTCCCTTTAACCTTGTACGGGCGGTTTAAAAACACAATACAATGGAAAATGAACTTGAAGAACTGTACAAGGAGCTGAACGAAGTCAAAGCTTGCGATTTGGACTATCTTCCCAAGTATGGGTATTCTTCAAAAGAAGAAATCATTCAGCTTATAGAAGAAGACATTGAGGAGTTGCGCGCAGAACTCGAATGTAATCAATATGATTATACACCTGAAGAACTCGAAGACGAAAGGATGTTTCTTTGCGTTAGTCAAGGGCTATCAAGATATTGTTAAACTAAAAAAACATTTATAATGAGTACAATAACGACAATCCCGCAGCTTAAATCAATGCTTGCGAATGACAATGTGAAAGCACGTTTCAAAGAAATTCTCGGAAAGAAAGCGCCGGGATTTATCAGTTCGATAGTAGCGGTTGCCAATAGCAATACATTGCTTCAAAAGGCAGAACCACAGTCTATCATGAATGCCGCTGTGGTAGCAGCTACTTTAGATTTACCTATCAATCCCAATCTCGGATTTGCTTACGTTGTCCCTTACGGCAATCAAGCGCAATTTCAAATGGGTTGGAGAGGTTTTGTTCAACTTGCTATGCGTAGCGGTCAATATAAGACAATAAACGTAAATGAGATATATGAGGGGGAGATAAAGAAGTCGAACCGATTTACCGGAGAATATGAATTTGGAGAACGCTCTTCTGATAAGATAGTAGGCTATATGGCTTATTTCAGTCTCATCAACGGTTTTGAGAAGTTTCTCTATATGAGCAAGGAAGATTGCGAAAAACACGGAAGGAAGTTTTCACAAACGTATAAACGCGGCACAGGCATATGGTCTACCGACTTTGACTCTATGGCAAAGAAGACAGTTTTAAAAATGCTACTTTCTAAGTTTGGTATCTTAAGTATTGAAATGCAACGTGCCCAAACATTCGACCAGGCTATTATAAAGGATAACCTGGCAGAAACCGACATAGACGAAGCCGAAGTGTCGTACAATGATAATCCCGACAATGAGGAAGCCAGACGCAATGCAATGAAAGAGGCTTTGCAGGAAGCGGAAGTTGTCGATGAAAATACAGGCGAATTATTTAATACTGAGACAAAATGATTGAACAGGGTAGTTTTGGATGGCTTCGCCAACGCCTGGGGAACTTTACGGGAAGTCGCATCGGGGACTTAATGACAAGCGGAAAGAAAGGGGAGCTGTTTGGGAAGACAGCCTTTTCATATATATATGAAAAGGCAGCAGAAAGAAACCTACTCCCTAAGTATATTGAAGATGATTATCTGTTTGAGATATACCAAAACCAGGTAAGCATCAACAACAAGTTTATAGAGTTCGGACACGAAAATGAAGATTTTGCCGCCGAACGTTACCAGCTTGTCACAAGATTCGAACTTGAAGAGTGCGAAAGTATACAGCACCCTACAATACCTTACTTCTCCGCTTCTCCCGACCGCATAGCGATTAAAGACGGCTTAAGAAAGGTGGTGGAAATAAAATGTCCAACTCCTAAAAAGTTCATGGAGTATATGAATGAGGTTAAGGATAACGATACGCTTAAATCAGTAAATCCTCTATACTTCTACCAAGTACAAGCGGAGATGTCCTGTACAGGATTGGGCAAAGCTGATTTTGCCGTTTTCTGCCCTTTCTTGAAACACAACATTCACATTGTAGAGATAACAAGGGACGATGCCGTAATCGCTGAATTTGAGAGACGGATAACCGAAGCAAACAAAATCATTAATCAAATATTGAATAGAAAATGAATTTAACCGGAAGCGTAAATTTGCTAAAGCTCGAAAAAGCGGGCATAGCAACAATCAAGAATAAGAAATGCGTTGTCATTCCGATAGAAGAAAACGACCTTTATGTAAGTATGGACGAGAACCTGAAAGCAAAAGCCGTCTATCTTAACGTTAATATTAATGAGCGTAGAGAGCCGAGCCAATACGGCAATACCCATTACTGCAAACAATACTTATCAAAGCAGTATAAGGATGCGAACAAGACAGAAGCAGAAGCCAAGTCAAAGGTTTACTTGGGAGACTTCAAGCCTTATGAGTTTGAGGGTTCCGGGAATGCCGCAGCTACGGTGGAAGCGCCAATCTTACAGACCGACGGGGAAGACGACCTCCCGTTCTGATGTGTAACCTATAAACATATAATATCATGCTGTACGAATTTAAGCTAAAAGTAAACAAGGTTAACGAGAAAGGTGATGAAAAGGAAGTCACCGAACATTACATAACCGATGATGAGCTTTTCGGTCATGTGGAATTGAAAGGCAATGAGCTATACAACGGTGAGTGTGATGTTTTCGCAATCAGCCGGAGTAAGATACGTGAGATTGTCAATGAGAAGCAGGAAGATGAGTTCTTTTATAAGGTCACTCTTGTTGAGATTTTCGTAGACGAAAACGGGAAAGAAAAAGAGAACAAATATTATGTTCTAATAGCAGCAAAAGACATGGACGATGCCAACAGAAAGGCGGCGGAATACATGAAACAGGGACTTCAAGACATGAAGCTGGACGCTATTGCAAAGACAAAGATTTTAGACTTGATATAATTAACCGAAAGCCCTCTGCTCACGCAGAAGTCCCGTGAAAGGTTCGGGTTAAGTGATTTAATTTCAGCTAACAGTTAACTATCCCGGTGTGGCTTGACCGCCTATCCGGGAACTATTTGTTAACCTGCCTGTCCGGTCTGTGAAGATTGGGCGGGCAAAAATGGTGGTATGGCGGAACAACGAGAGACGCTAAAGTGAAGCTCTTATAGATAGGTTGGTAAGTCAATGTGTTACGGTTAGCCGTAAAAAAAAATTCAAACCACTGAGTTAATAACGGGTAATGCCGAATAGACCGCAATGTCAATGAATAAACTACTTGGTGAAAGTCCAAGAAAAACTCCTATCATGCAGGTGCAAGTCCTGCTACCACCTCATAAATGTGAGCCACACATAAATGGCAAGGGTTAGTAAATAATGGTTGTGCCCCGGAGAATACGTTTCGGGGCTTTAATAAAAAACAGCATGGAAACAAAAGAAATTACCAAGACTATTTACATTGCAAATGACGGGAAAGAGTTCTTAACGAAAGAAGATTGCGAAAAGCATGAAAGGTTTGTTGAAGAAATACTTTCACGTATTAAGTATTTCTGTATCAGATGTAATCCTGACTTAACAGAAACAGGAAATTTCTCTCATAAAATATATGTGGCTGTGTTTTCTAAACATTACCTATATAAAGATATTGCATTTCAATGGGCTTTAAAGAAGTTTGGTACTTACTTAGGGGAAAGCGTAATGGGATATGGCTTCCAACCCCATTTTAATGTAAGTGAAGTTTCTAAAGAAGAATATGAAGAATGCCCTGCTACTGTTTGGGGAGGCACTCCATTGAAGAGTGAGAAAATATTCCTTAGTCCCAAATCGGTAGAAGGATTTCCTGAAAACATTGACTACATGGAAGAATGGGGATTTAAATAAAAACTTGAATGAAACTTACAGTAACCAAATCCGAAGGTGCAATCATTCAGAAGCTTATCGCAGACCGAAAGTCAGACATTCATAATATTGGAGGTGACAGCAAGCAGGCAGAGCGTCTAAGTAAGTTGAACAAGAAGATTGCAAGGCAGATAAAGAAACAATACAAGACATGAGTCCTTACGTAATAACTTCTGCGATTCTTATTACCTATGACGGAAAGAAGATACCGTTGGAAAACATAGAAAGTGAAATAATGACCCGACCTATCCAGTTGACTAAGGAGAGGATACTCGATGCTTTCTCCATGATGAAAGATAAGCCGGTGGATGTGGAACTTAAAATCAAATATATATGAAGAAAAAAAGAGAGTATATTACAATCACAACCGAGACGGACATATATATAGAAGATTATCTCGATGATTTTATGACCGTTGCCTCTGATGAAGATTTGATTGAAGAAATAGAAAAACGAGGGCATGTGGTATATAAAAAAGGAATTCCCATTACTCCTTTTGGAGAGCAACCTATTGAATTTAACAATCCGACCGATTTAAAAAGGCATTTATGCGACATAGCTAATGCCGGCTATTGTATATCCAATGAAGAACTTATCAATGAAATAAAATTAAAACTACCATAACATGATATATAATAAACAGATAATAAGGGGCAAGATACCGAGTAAATCTAATTGTTATAAAGTTATAACAATCCGCGGTCATGGCAGTCTTGCCAAACAGCCGGCATTGAATGAATATGAAAAGTCGTTCTATCTACAATGTAACCAGTACAGAGGCAAGATGATAGCAGGGTTGTTTGAACTTTATTTGAATGTATTCTATGAAAACCAACGCCCAGACCTCGACAATTGTTTCAAGACAGTACTTGATTGTCTACAAGGATGCAAAGCTATCAAGAATGACCGTAATTGCGTGAAGATAGTAGCAGAGAAGTTTATAGACAAAGTAAATCCAAGAATAGAATTTATAATCAAGGAAGTTGAATTGTAAAGTGTATCAAGAACGATAACAACTGCTGCCTTATCCATGCACGCAAATTCGTTGATAAGGACAATCCTCGTGTTGAAATTGCTATCAAGACTTTGGATTAAAAAAATATAGTTTTCCTTTGGCATTTTGATTTGAGTGTGTATCTTTGCGGCGAACACGCCAAGTTCATGTATTAGACATAATTTGTAGTAGCTATTTTTTTTGTGGCTGCGCATTGCGTTTATATTGCAAAGATATAGAGGCTATCACTCACATGGGTTACTACGATTATGTAATAACTTGGACTTGGCGGTTCGTGAGGCGATAGCCTTTCTTATTTTAATAACTCAAATTTCATAACATGCCAAGTCCAATGAAATTGAGCAGCAATCGAAGTATAGTAAATTGTGGACTCACATCTGCACACGACACGTGCACCCTTTCATTATCTTCTTCAACCGAAGAAATCAAACGCTATTTCAAAGCTATTTTAGAACTTTCAAAACTGAATGTTCCCTACCCTGTTAACCTTGATAGTTGCTGGATGCTTGCCTATTCAAGAAAAGATAATGCGACTAAAGAATTAACTAAAAACTTCATCCAAGACGTTGATTATCAAGTTTTGCGCCAAAAAGCGGAAAACCCAAAAGGCGGCAGACCAACAATAGAATACCACCTCTCCGTCTCCTGCTTAGAATACTTCATTGCCCGCAAAGTTCGCCCCGTATTTGACGTGTACCGTGAAGTCTTTCACAAGGTGAACGAGATTGCGCCAAAGGTTGTAAAATCAAGCGCAGCCGACAAGCGGAAAATCGCAAAGCTCGAAAAGGAACTGGAGTTTACGAAAAAACTTCTCGAATGGACAAGATGGAGCGAACGCAGGGAGATTGAATTAAAATGCTCGTGCTTCTCTTTCCTCGTAAAGACGAAGCAGTACGATAAGTGGGCGGAATACAGAAGAACGGGGATAGTCAAGAAGTAACAACCATGATTGAAATACTTATCGTGTTTGGTAGTCTTTTATCGGGCTACCTCACTTTCCGAAAAAAGGGAGAGAAACTTTTCTATTGAGCAAAATCTAAAAAATTAAATATTATGAATACTTCAATTATTAAATTCGATTACAACGGAAATATAATTCCTTTTGAGAAAGGGAGTGATGTTATGGTAAACCTTACGGCTATGGCGAAAGCCTATCCCGATAAGAATTTATCCACAATTGTTAACTCGCAGGAAATCAGCGATTATTGCACATCACTTTCCAAACTAAAAAATTTTAGTTTGGCTGATTTACTGATAGTTAAGAGAGGTGGAGATAATCCAGGCACTTGGGCACACCGTCTTGTCGCTATTCGTGTTGCACAAAAACTAAATTCCGATTTAGCGGTATGGGTGGATATGAGAGTAGATGAGCTTCTTAAATACGGTATGACCGCCACGCAGCCAACTTTGGAGCAGATGATAAACAACCCCGACCTTGTTATCAGCCTTGCAACGCAGTTAAAGAGCGAACGCGAGGAAAAGCAAAGAATGGCTTGCGAAAATCAAATCCTCAAAGAACAGAACAAAAACATAATTGAAGAAACCAAACCTGCTGTAACCTTTACAAACGCATTTAGTGGAGCGGAAAGTTCATGCCTTATCGGAGAACTTGCAAAATTAATTGCGCAGAATGGATACGATATAGGCGAAAAGAGATTGTTTGCATGGATGCGTAAAAACGGATATTTGGGCAAGCATGGAGAAAGATATAACGTGCCAAATCAGAAATACATAGAACAAGGGTTGTTTGTAATCAAAAAAGGCGTACGCTCTGGAAGTAATGGCGTTTTACATACGACATTGACTACAAAAGTTAGTGGCAAAGGACAAGTTTACTTCGTGAACAAATTTCTTAATACCATATAGAAAGTAATAATATGAAAACAATAAAGCAGCAATCAGAAGAGTATGCGTTGAAATATCCTTCCGAAATCCGAAATGAAATAGCGAAAGCATGGATAGACGGGAGAAACTCAATAAGGAAGAAAGAGGTACTTGACCTCTATTTCGTAGAGGAAGAATATAAGGATATATTCATATACTGGCTCAACTACAAAAAAGAGAGGGGGCAGCCATACAAGCAGACCGGAGCAGAGGCATGTTACCGGAAGCTATTAACTCTTTCGGGAGGTGACAAGCAGATGATGATTGCAATAATAGAGCAAAGCATGAGTAATAATTACCAAGGGTTATTTCCACTAAAAGACAATGGGAACAGAAATCACACTAACAAGCAAGGAAATAGCGGTTCTATCTTCCAGGCAGCTGATTGCTATCTGCAAGAACATCAGTAATGAGATAACTTCCATAAGCCAAGCGATAAACGCACCTCCCATACAATTATCACAATGGAGGAAAGATAACGAAACCTGCATAAAGGCGGTTCTTGTAAAGTTCATAGAAGGTACTCTGTTGTTTTACGGCCGTAGCCGCGAGGATATGAATGACTATCAAGTAGCATCCATTGTAAACTCTATCCTTGACAAGTATTATTATTTTAGAATTGAGGATGTTTGCCTTTGTTTTAAACGGGCAAGGGAAAACTCATCATACGGTGGATTTTATGGCAAAATAGACGGTTCTGTCATCATGAGCTGGTTTGCCACTTACGATAAGGAGCGGGATGAAGTGATACACTCAATGCCGGAAGAAAAAATTAATGTTTTTACTGGAGAAGAGTATAGCCGAGAAGAGTACATTGAGATGTTGAAAGTTAAGATAGCCGGTGGAGACCTGTACGCAAACGAAGCATTGCGGCGTGTTGGTACATTCGAGCGTATAATGTTTGATAGACGTGGAGAGTATGCCAGTTATAAGTATTGGCGAAAGCATAAATTTGACAATAAAGTATGAGACTTACAATATGTTGGACGACAAGAGGCAGGCAAAGACGCTTTTACTATGATATATGCAAAAAGTTTGGCATATCGGATTACATGAGTGTTAATCATGAGACGCCATGCGATATAAGGGATGAAGATATGGAACTGTTAAAGGAATGCGAAAAACGAGGGTTTATCCAAATAAGAAACAAACGGTAAATAATCATGGACATAGAGATTGAAAAGAAAATCGAACAATTGGAGTGGCAGCGTGACAATGCAATGCGCATACGCTGCCCGTTGGTGGCAAGGAAGTATCAGCGCATGATTGATGAACTTGCAAAAGAGAGCAAAAACAAGAATATGAACAAGGCAGAACAGGCAAGGCAATGACCACCGACACGGCAAATCAGATAATCAGCAAATATGAGAGTCTTGTAGTTCTGTGCACCTACAACATATTGCTCACGAACGACATCTGTTGCGGGCAGGTTATCGAGTGTCTGCATGCGATGAAGAGAACGCCTTATTACAAACAGGCATTCAAGCGGTATTTGAATGATTCCGATAAGGCAAGAAAGGAATACGAGCGTACTGTAAACAGCGTTATCGGTTCAGACCGGAGCGAGTTTTTCGCCGACTGCAACGACAAGTATACGGAAGAAGTGAACAAGCACGTGGATATGCTGTATTGGCAGTTCAAGCAGGTTCTCGACGATAACGGCGTACCCCATTCCGCAGAGATTGCAAGGTTCGAACTTGCAAGAACATTGTGTGATTACGCCTGCATCCAGTTTGACGAAAGGATTAAAGAGCTTCGGAAGAAAGACGCACGGTTCAACGGGTTCACGTTGGAATATTTGAAGCTTTCCAATGTAGCAAGGGTGATGAACCTTGCTTCCGACTGTTTGAAAATCGGGAAAACGGTCAATATGAACACAGAGCGGTGTACAGCAGCGTTTGATGTGCTGGTAAGAAAGCTGTCGGATGCGGATAATATTGCCAACGCAATAAAAGTTTAGTGAGATGAAACCTATTTATAACCTTATAACCCTCCTCATGGACTGGCTTTCGGTAGAGGTCGGAGTGGATGAAGAGTGGTTCTGAATTATGGAAATGAAGAAAAGCGAATTGACACACGGCTCTCTGTTTAGCGGCATAGAAGGTTTTGGATTAGGTGCGGCACTTGCCGGCATAAAGACCGAGTGGAGTTGTGAATTTGAGGATTATCAATCATTAGTAATAAAGAAAAACTTTGGAGAAGAGCATGAAATCAACAGAGATATTAGAACGTATTCAAAACCTCCGTTTGTTGACATCATCAGCGGTGGATTCCCTTGCCAGGACATCAGCATTGCTGGAAAAGGTGTCGGAATTGTCGGTGAGAGAAGCGGCCTATGGTCTGAAATGTTCAGAATTGTACGGGAAGCTAAACCCCGTTACGTTATCATTGAAAACAGTCCAATGCTCCTTGTTCGGGGATTCGAGCAGGTCCTATGCAACCTTTCCTCAATCGGGTATGATGCGGAATGGCAGTGTTTATCGGGCACCGACTTTGGAATACAACAGAGTCGGGATCGATTATATTGTATTGCCTACTCCAACGAAGTCAACGGCAAACGGAGCATGCAAGAATCGGTATTTCGGAAGCCCTACTTATCGGGGCAATATACACGAGTATATCCGGGATGGCGAACAAGACAGTCAATACCCTCACCCCGATTTACTGGAAAGTCTAATGGGGTTCCCGACAGGGTGGACCGAACGGAGTGTATAGATAATGCGGTGCAACCGATAATTGCACATTACCTGTTTGAGTGCATTAAGATATTCGATAACAAACTGACATGGTAAGGTAATATGAATGTTCATCAGACAGTCCCCCGCTCCGATTGCACCTCTTTCGCCAAATGCGGCAAGCATTCCCTTGCCTATTGCCGGAAGTACGGTGCATCCGAATGCGGCCCGTGCGAGATAGTGAAACGGAAACCGAGGAACCGGGTGATGGTGGACGGTGTAGAACGCAAGGTGTGCAGCCGCTGCAAAAGACCGCTTCTACTATCCTGCTTCTATGACAGGACAATCTATCGCAACGGAAAGGCGTATCACATCAAGACGTCATGGTGCAAGATGTGTGTTTCGGAAGACAATCGGGAACGGAATAAAAGAAAGGAAAACAAATGAATATAAAGAAAATAAAGGAACATAACCCTCAATCCTTTTTAGACGATTTGAAACGGGTAAGAGAAATCATGGTCTATACAGGACATATCAACTCCTACTATAAGATTCTTAAACACGAATTGTTGAGAGATGCGGAAGAGAAAGCCATCACGTACTATATAACGGATTCTATATTCGCCAGAAAGCGTGATGTCATGGTAATAATTTAATCGGAAGAATATGAAGCAGACAACTATCCTCGCTTTTAAATACTGGCTCCGGATACACGGCTTTCGCTTAGAATGGTTCGGTACTGGAACAAAAAACAATCCAATCAAGATTAAATCAAGAAAAAGAAATAATATATGAAACAGACAATAAAAGAAGCAGCAAGGGAAGCAATTCATAAGCATTATAATTGTAATGGAACCTATCCATGTTCAGAACGTGAATATTGCGAACATTGTAACGGTCATAATACAGCATTCGATTGTTGCGAATGTGGTGCAGATGAATTTAAAGAAGGATTTATTGCTGGTGCGAACTGGCATATCAACAGCGTGTGGCACAAGACTAAAGATGAAGTGCCACAAGCTCATGGAGAATACGAAAATGAACATTATCCGCAGATACCATGCCTTGTATATGGGAAATTAAGCACTGGAACTGGTTACGGTGTCCGCTATTGGAATGTAACAGAGCAGTGCTGGGACGATGAAGAGTGTGATGATTACGAGTGTTCCAAAGATGCCATTGAAGAATGGGCGTATTTGGATGATTTAATACTAACCGAATAACATTTTTATGAACAGAGAAGAAGAAATAAAAGCAGCCAATCCCTATGGTAACAGTAGTAGTTTCGCATCAGGTAAAATGATTGGATTTACCATTGGGGCAGAATGGGCAGATGCTCACCCCAAGAACCCTTGGATAAGCGTTAAGGAACAGTTACCAGAAGAAAATGAGAATATCATTATCATGTGCAAGCATGGCGCAATATTTAATGGCACATACTGTAATGGAGTATGGTTCTGTATGGACGGTTATATCAATGATATATACAAAGACAGTCCTATTTACACTTCAATGAGCAGTATACCTCCATTATGGGAGCCTGTGGCATGGTTTCCCATCCCCTCTTTCGATGAGATACTCGAAGCCAACAAGGATGTACTGGAACGGATTAAAGAGAAAGGAGACCGAATACAGACATGCAGCCCAATGAAATAATAAATATAATATTGGATAATGGTCATATATCATTGCATAGATACAGTGACAATCCAAGTGAAATAATATTGTCATCCCTGTTTGTAAGAAAACAAAGACGAAATGGAAACGGAATCAATTTAATGCTTCGTGCAGAACAAATAGCCAAAGGATTAGGATGTGTCCGTGTATTTCTTGAGGCAAAGAAAGGTAGTTGGCAAGAGAAATGGTATGAACGATTAGGATATAACTACTGTGAATGTTGCCAAGAAAGAAGCGGACTAATATGGATGAAAAAAAACTTAGACAAATGAAAAGATACAGAATATACAGATACGGACTTTTTGACCACATTTTTGACGTTCAAGTGAAAAATGGTATGGCTGGGTACTTGTTAAGAGGTTTAAGGCAGATATAAGTTCTGATGACACAATGATAGATAATATTTATTATTGTGAAATGTTATCCAAGGAACTTTTGGAAAAATTGGAGGAGGAATTATGAAATCAAAACAAGTATTATCAGTCGAACAGATGAAGCATTTGAAGGAGCTTGGGCTGGACACAAGCGATGGAAGCATGTGTTGGTGCTACGCTCTTTCTTATAAAAATGCAAAATGGGAACTTGAAATATATGAAGATGTAATAGACCAAAAACGGGATTCTAATTTTTGGGAAACACTCCCTACTTATACTTTGCAGGACATTCTCGATAAGCTGCCACATTATTTGAATCCATTTCCGTCCAAACAAATATTGTTTGCATGGATGATTGAAAGAGATGCCATAGCATATCGAAATGTTGAAGATATAGATGATTGCCTCAAACATTTTACTGATGATTTATTAATTGATGCAGCCTACGAGATGTTGTGCTGGTGTATTGAAAATGGGTATATTAAAACTAATCAGTTATGAAAGCGAGAATAAAAGAGACTGGAGAGATTGTAGAGGTTGAAGGCTTATTCGACGTTGGGACTGCCTTAGTGAAAGGTAGGTATTTCAAAGTGTCAGAACTCGACTTCTTTGGTAATTTTGAAACTATTGATTGGGAGCAAAGGCGTTATGAATTGGCAAAATCCGCTATGCAAGGGTATTGTATTGCTTTAGGAATAAACGATGACAGTGAAACTTATGATGATATTGCAATAGGTTCCTTGAGAGCAGCCGATGCACTAATAAAGAAATTGAAAGGGAAATAACCATGGAAATAAAGAACGGAATAATAATAGACGGAGTGCTGCATGAAGCGGTGCAATATAATATTCATTGTGCCTCATGCTCTCTGTACGAGAAATGCGCAGAGGTGGACTACACAGTATGTACAACCGATTTGTTTAGCTGTGGCGGTTTTATCAATCGTGGCAAAGTGACAGATATTAAGATAGATAAGGAGGAATAAATCATGCCAACAATACTAAAGCAAACTTACCCAACAGCCAAGAAAGAACACAATTGTGAATTTTGTTGCTGCAAGATACAGATAGGGCAAAAGTATGTCCGCCAAACAAATGTATATGACAGAGTTGTGTACGACTTCATCACACATCAAGAATGTAATGAAGTGGCTCATGAATTGAGAATGTACGATGATTGTGATGATAGCGGATTGGATGGGGAGACCTTTCGTGAGAACCTGAATGAATACGTTTATGTCAATCACTACGATAATGAAGCGGATGATATTTGTTCTGGTTGGGATTTGTCTCATTATGAAATAGTGAAGAAAGTATTGGAAGAATTAAAAAAGGAGGAATAACTATGGGATTTACAACACCGTGCTTTATACGCAAAAATACACCGGAGCTTCGGAAGAAGCTGGAAGAGTTGGGATATGAAATCCTTAATTCAGGTGATACAACTTTAGATGCACATAATTATGACGGCAAGGGAAGTCATAAAAGTATCGAAGAGGGAAAGGCTATCATAACGTCTTATGGTAATTTATATGGAGTGGTATATGATGTAGATACTGTCACCAAGAAAGGAAGAATTGATTGCGGAACCAACGAGGAACTTTTCTTGGCTATCGCTGCATTAAAGGATGATACAGACAACAATCAATTATTCACTAATGGTAAGGGCGATTGGGGTATATACCGGGATGGCTCTGATGGAGGTTTGTCTAGAATGGATTTCTATGGGATGCCTAATGATTTTGAGATTGACAATTATCACAAGGCTACCGTAGACGAACTGATTGAACGCTTTAAAGATAAGAAAGAACAATTATGTGTAGAATAGCATATTTTGGGACAGATGGTTGTCTCGGACATCATTTTAAAGCTATTTCTGGAAAATTTTCTCCTCAAGAGAAAGAAGACCTTAGTAAAATAGATGAAGACTTTCAATTATTCGGTTTTTCCGGCTTTAATTTTTTCACGTACAAGGGGTATGGGTGTCTTTCTTTCTCTGCAAGTCCGGATGATAATCGTTATGGCAGTAAGACTGTGTTTTTTGTTGAGGGAACCTATTTAAAAACAGAAGTATTAGAGGCTTTGGAAGAAGCTCCGTTTGTGAAAAAACAATTCCAGAAGTTAGCCGATATGTATGGTGTAGAAATACCTAAAATAAAAGATTATGAATGATATAAAACTATCACTCCGGCAAATAGAAAAAATGGAACATGCTATCGGATTTAGCCGTGAGAAAATAAAAAGAAATAGATATGAGGCTTATCGTAATAGATTTGTAGTAAATAACTCCGATAAGGACTGGGAGGAATTGGTATCTATCGGATATGCAGAAAAGCGAGAGTTTGAGATTGAAAAACAAATCGTGTACTATGTTTCCGAACTTGGGATGAAATATTTAGGGGTGTTATTTGGGTGTATAATAATAGAAAGTAAATAACTATGACCGAAGAACTTGTAACATTAGAGACAGCGAAGCTACTGAAGGAGAAAGGGTTTAATGAGTATTGTAAAGATATTATTAGGGAAGATAATGGTCGGATGATGCAATCTGTGTTCCGAACCAATAAGGACTTGCCTAAAGGTGCATATTCTCGTCCAACTCAGTCGATTGCTGCTAAGTGGCTGCGTGAAATAAGAGGTGTGTATGTATATGTAGAACCTGTTATTGGAAAAAGATGGAAGCTTTCTTTTTGTGATTTCAATGTTCCAACAGAAGAAAGCGACTGGATGGAGAACGAAATAAACAAAGGGAATGGCTATAAAGTATATGACACCTACGAGGAAGCACTGGAAGCTGGGATACAAGAAGCGTTAAAACTTATAAGAGAATGGACCCTGTTGTAAATGATGCTTATAGGCTTAGAAAACTTTTAGAAAAAGCAACGGGGCTAAAAGTATATAAGTCGGAACTAATAGCCAACTATTTTAATGGCTATCTAAGTATAGTACAAGAGTATAAGAATGAAACCAATCCGCACATTACAGTAGCACAAGGTAGCTGGTCGATAGAAAACGGTGGGGAGTATAAAATTTCACTCTATACACCTACAATCGTTATTAAAGGCAAGAGGATGCTTAATACTCGTTTTGTAAAAGATGTAGCCTATAAGATAGTGGAAGCATTAAATGATGAATTTGGAGAAGATAATTGGAATACGTGCAATGAGGAGCAAAAGTGTTGGCTTCCCATGTCTCGAAACTCGTTCTATTTACAAATCCCAAATTTTGAGAAATATTAAAACTTATATGATTATAAACAAAGGAATTTACACAAAAGAAAATGTAGGTAATGGTGTATTCATCTTTACCGTCAATAAGAATTTTGTAGAACCTAAATTTTGGGGACTGCATGAAGAAAACGAACAGGCACAATGTGTAGTTATTATCCATGATGGCAATGCTTTATTCTTCTATCCGGAAGATATGGATAATGATACCCATATTCTTCTTGATTGGGAGAAAGAGCAAACAGGAAAGATATATCCAACCACAGAAGAAGGCATGAAGGATACCGATGGAATAGGCAATACCAAAGCATTGGCTGCATCCAGAAGCGAAATTGCTGAGAAAGTCATAGCATTGGACTTATGTGGATTAAGTTGGCGCATTCCTACACTACAAGAGAGTGTCTTAGGGTATGAACATAAGGTTATGCTGAATGCAGCCTTAGCTATCTGCGGAAAACAACCAGTGAAAGATGACTGGTATTGGTGTTCTACGAGAAAAGGAAACAAACGCAATTTTATTCTCAGTTGGGGCGACGGTTTTAGATACGACAACATTCAGGACAGTGACGATTGGGTTCGCCCCGTGTCCGCTGCCTCTCTTAATTCACTTTAACCTTATAAATGATTACAACTATGGCAAAAGTATTTATAACAAAATACGCTTTAACAACAGGCATTAAAGAGATAGAAGCGGATATTATTAGAAGTAGATTTGAAGATAGAGAATATGTAATTGATGGTTTATGTTCTTACTTCCGTATAGGGGAAAACGCATTCACCGATAAATCCGAAGCGTTGAAAAAGGCGGAAGAAATGAAGATTAGGAAAATCGCTTCTCTTCGTAAGCAGATGGAGAAACTTGAGAAATTATCTTTTAAAGTTGAGGAGATTTGATTATGAAACGTGAAATAAAATTCAGAGGAAAAAGCACTGATACGGGGAAATGGATATATGGATTTCTCTCTTTTTCTATACTGCCGGAAGGGACGAAAACGGACTTATCCTCACAGACAAGGCAAAGATATATTCTCCGGAAGACTGCCGGTGCGATGACGTATGGGCTGAAACTGTTGGTCAGTTCACGGGAGTTAAATACAATGATAGAGAAATATATGAGCATGATTTGGTTGAATGCGCTGGTGTACTATGTGAAGTAGTGTATAGTGATAAAATCGGTTCTTTTGTGCTATTAGAAGTTCTGTCTCAAAATCTTGGAAATAAGCCAATAGGACAAATGATAGATATGTTCGGGATTAGATATGTAGGTAATATTTACGACAGCCCGGAGTTATTGAAATAAAACAACCATGAGTAAATACATGAATTGGGAACTCTACGATAAACCACCTGAGGGTTTCTCCATTGACAAGCATACTGGTTCTCCTTTGACCGGATACGACTTTTACACAAACGGGAAAAGCGTCTTAAACGGAGGAGTAAGAATTCTTGTAAAATCTCTGAATGTTCATGTTAACAACATAGCAGACAACCACTACCCCGTGAAAAGAAACACTCCCAATAACAAAGAACCCAAACAAGACCCGATGATTAACCGTAATGTGCGCCAACGGGTAAATGTCTTTGCACGCGAGAGGTTTAAAGTAAAGCTACTACAAGAAATAGAATTTGATTTAATGGTGTGTCAACTCGAAGGCTGGAGTATGGGAAGCTACGTCAATGAGCTTAAGCAATTGATTGATGATGTTTATCGGAGAATGGTTAAGACAAAGAAAAGGAATAGCAAGACTATCAGTAACCCAAAACTTGAATTTAAAGATGAATGAATTATATATACCTCCACAGCGATTAAACCGCAACCCTATTAACGGGCGGTTTTTAAAAGGAAGTATCCCTCATAACAAGGGGAAGAAATGGGATGATTACATCCCTTCGCATAAAAGGGAAAGTATGATTAAAGGATTAGCTTTAGGGAGAACGGGAAACCCTAATATAGCGGGCTGCAATGCAAAGAAAGTAGTAGCCATAAAGAGCGGACGGTTACAAGGTGTTTTCCAGTCCTCTAACGATGCGAAACGAAAGACTGGCATTTGCGCCCGTAATATCAAGAATTGCTGTTCCGGAAAGCGTAAACACGCTGGCGGCTATCAATGGTTTTGGGAAAGCGATAATAGTTGGTGTGAATTAGTTAACAAAAATATATGAGTAAACTATACAAAATAACTCTCTTCGGTAAATCATTCATTATAGGATGGTTCAGCCATGCGGACAAGTGGTATCATAAATTTAGTATAATAAAATAATGGATATAACAGAATTAAAAATCGGTGACCGGGTGAGAATAAAACTCCCGTCACCACAAGGAGAGAGACTTTCCATACCCATGCAGGTAATAGGGCTGCTTTCTAGTTTCAACAATCCAAGCCCTAAAGATACGGTATATCTTGACTTTGAAGGAAATGAGGGAGATATATGGGAAGAAGAAGTACAAAATTTAGTGTTTTCAGACAATGAAGAGAAGTCATGAGAAAAGCAGACAGAATAATCAGAGACAGACATTCCCGTATCCCGGACAAATACAAGAAGATTGACACTACGGTCAACGGGGATGTAGAAAGCCTTGCCGAACAACACAAGGAAGTGGAAAGAAGACTATTCCCTCTACGCCTTAACAAGACCACTGTTATTTACGTCACAAAAGACAAACAGAATGAAGCATATGCAGCGAAAGCACGTAAACGGATGGGGATAACAGAACCGAAGAAACCTTTTGTCGACCCACTTTCGGAAGAAAACATTACCAAGTTGTACAAGGAAGAAAAGATACCACCCCGCAGAATGGCTGAAATGTTGGATGTGAGTGTGAGGACAATATATCTAAGATTGGCTAAGTATGGACTTACAAAAGTTAAATGCAGATAATATGAAAGAGAATAATATTTTAAACAAAGAGATTTATGCAGAGGCTATGATAGCAGCTTCTAAGGTTGATTTCCTTGAGAGCAAGGAAGAGGTTAAGATGTATGCTACTTCGCTGTATAACGCGATGATATGGGGTAGAAAAGTAAAATATTAAGTTTTTTATTTGGCGTTATAGAAATTAGAGGTATATTTGCAGCGTTACACATATTAAGAGGCGGACGGTTGTCTGCTATTAGCAGGCATTTTTTATGTTTGTAAGCTAACGCTGTATATTATAGCGGTCTGCAAACCCGTGTGGAGAGTTAATAGCCTCCCAACTGCCTCTTAGGTATGTGTAACGGCGGGTTAATTGCAGACCGTCTTCTTTCTGCAATGCCATAAAACGTTACAAAAATGGCAAATGAATTAGTTTTTAAAGGTCAAAATGACCAAGTGTTAACCAATAGTATTTTGGTTGCTGAAAAGTTTGGCAAAGAGCCAAACGATGTAGTAAGAGCAATAGATAATTTATTGCAAAACGCTGATAATGAATGTGACGCAAAAGTTCGGGACATGTTCGTGGAATATACAGAAGATGTTCCACAGCCCAATGGAGGGGTGAAATCCGCAAGACGATTTATAATGAACCGAGACGGGTTCACTCTTTTGGCAATGGGATTCACTGGTAAGAAAGCCCTAAAATTTAAATTGGAATACATCGCAGCATTCAACTCTATGGAAAACGCATTGAAACGGCATCTTTCTTCCGCACAGATGTTTGCAATGCAAGCGAACATAAACCTCGAATACGAGAAACGGATAGAGAATATAGAGAATGAGATTGCGGAAATAAAGAAAGAACGGGAAGAAAACGGGAAATTCTTATTGTCAGTGGCTATGTCTTCGGAAGAATTGCCGCGGCTGTCTATGCGTGACAACATCCGGCAGCTGGTAAACAAATACGCATCCGCCATGAATATAAGGCAGCAAGACGTATGGCACAAGATTTATGACCAGCTGTATTACCTATACCATATCTCCATACGGAACTACAAGAAAGCAAGACGAGACGAATCCAAACTTGAAATAGCGGAGAGAAATCATTTCCTTGATAAGATATACAACATCATATCCAATATGGTGAGAGAATCTAAAGCAGCCTAACCCTATTGCCAAGCCCTGCCCGTACCTATTCCGGGCGGGCTTTTACTAAAAGACTAAACAAATATTCATCATGGAAAGAAATACAATACCTGCTAAGAAGCAATACGACCTTAGCGCAATAGACGAATTATTCAAAGACTGCATATCTCCCGAAGAATTACGGGAAGAGCTTATCGAACTGGTGTTTGATTACGCACAATACGTAGAAGAAGGGAGCACAGATTTGTTTAAAAACAATATGAGTACCATATACATACTGTATAGGGCGTTGGAGGGCGTGAAAGAATTAGACACACAGAGTTAATGCCCTACCCAATACGGCAAAGGGTATAACCCAATGAAGTACCTTCTCAAAACGTTCTAAAAAACATTCCATTGAAGTACCCTGAATATTAGGCAGAAATCGCTGTAACAAGTGAAATCTGCCTTTTCAAGCAATATGTCTATCCTATCTTTCATATCATCGCCTTATCATAAGGTCCCCGACAACATTTGCAAGAACATTCGAACCGAACCCACGCAGCCCATCAAGCTTTCCAACCATCCGAATCAGCATGTCTATCTTTCTTTCAAGTTCACAAAGGCGAGTTATCGTACATCCGGTGCTTAAAGTATCTCCTGATACGAAACCCCTCGTCTTCATCCTCCAGATTCTCCACCGCCTTTCTATAACAAGATAGGGCCATCTTATCGGCCGGCACTTCCTGGGGTGTCTTATACCCCATATCCTCGGATATACTTTTCGCATGGTCGGAATAAATCATGTTGGCTGTAACCCACAAGGCATAACTATTGTAATGCGGCTTGTCCTCCACTTGTCCCCCAAGACTTTTTACGGCATTGCAGAACATCTCATATCCCCAATGAAAACCTTTCGTGCCATCTTGATTGACAGTCCTCTTGTTGATATTCCCGGCCTCTCTCTCTGACAAGTAGTTATCCCAGCATACTGCTTCCAGATGGGAAAGCCACGTCTCGGCCATATCCGGATGCGCCACCGCTATCTCACGGAACATATATTTTTCGGCCTCGCCAAAAATCTTCATGTTTTTGGGATTCTTGCTGTCGGACATCTTTTCATAAAGGAGATTATAGCGCTCTATCATTTCATCTTTTGTCTTCATAATAATATTTTTAAGGGAGGGCTTTCGTCCTCCCTGGTTTATACTTCTTTATTCCCCCTTTTACCGGAACATCTTTTCGCCCCTTTTTCTTTGGCGCGTTCGGATAATCAAGCCGGAAAGGTGGCGGAAATAGTGACCGGAGTTGCAAGACTTACTCCAAACGTACGGTTACAGCACTTTATATTTTCCGGCGTAATCCTTGTGACAAGTGGCGTAATGGAGATTGAGGGGATTTCCCCGGCTGTACCGATAAATGCTACCTCAAACTGTTCCAAGAACTGTTTGGTAACACTACGGCAACTTCCTTTGGGAGTATAAGTAACAAGGGAAGCCGCGTTAACGGTTACTATCGTTTGTGTCCCTACTGTATACTGGTCGGCTACTGTAAAATTCACCAAGCCGGTGGGTTGCGCTCCGGCATTGACACAATATGCCTGGCACAGATTTTCCACTACATTAACCAAGTATTGTTGGCTGGTAGCAGCGATTGCAATTGGAGTTAATTGAATCATGATATTGTCTTTTTGTATTATTTATCTTCCGCATCTTCACCTTGCGAAATAGGTTCTTCTGTTAATACTTCATAGGAATTAGGAACGTCCTGGATAGGCAGATTATACCGAAGAAGCGATTTTAATTCTTCCAAATCTTCTTTCTCAAACTCGATTTTTCCCTCAAACAACGAAAGTCCCCCATTCTTTATAGCATCATCCACGACTTTATGTGCCAGTTCCGGTATGGCGTTATCCGGAACTCCTTGCAGATACCCTGCAAGCATAGGTTCAATCAATGATGAGGACAATCCGTTCAGTACGGGAGCTATCTCTTTGGAAATGCTCCACATTGGGCTGACCCAACCGGTGGAACGCACTTTCGCATCTATATTTTCAATAAACGGCAATTGCCCTAACCGTCCTCCAAGTAATCCCTGTATAGCAGGCTGTGCCCACTTATTGAGCACAGCCGCCAATTTTTGAGCGTTTGAAAACATAAGCTTGTGCGTTAGTTGTTACAACCGCAACATCCAGTATCACAAACCTTACGTTGAGGAACGACAAGCTCGCTTAAGGCTGCCAATTCCGCAATCTGCTGTTTCATGCAACTTAAGGTGGCGGTATTGGTGCCATTATATACAGCCTGCTGCATATTGATTGCGTTCTGGTCTTCTTTGTTCTTGTTGACAATTGTCAGCAGGCGGTCATAAACATCCGCGAGCTTTTGGTCTGTGTAGGTGTTGGCTTTCAACAAGGATATTTCAGAATCCTTAGCAGCAAGTTTATCCATCATTCCCGCCTCATATCGGCTTACCGGTTTGTCTTCGGAAGTGATAACCTCTATCGGGCCTGCACAACCGCCATTTCTCACATTACCGCAACCGCCAAGAATGTTCCCTGCATTCAGCCCCAAAAAAGATGCAATGCCGGCAGAAGCCCCAACCGTGTTGTAATTACCTTGTCCTTGTCCGGTGACATTATATTCCTCACCGCTCATTCCTTTAATTCTCATAACTTTAATATTTAAACTGTTTCAAGGCAACCCGATAAGGCTGCATGACAAAGAACGGAATAATCAATGTGCTATTATAGAAGACGTGAGCGGATTGTGAGCTAGTTCTGAACTAATTTCGTGCAGGTTGTTACGGATACTCCATTTGTTCGTTTTAGCTGCAAATCTATTCCGTATCCGATTAACTGATTGGCGTGGTAATTTAGTCTGCCCGGCTATTTCTTCATCCGTCAAAAAGAGAGCAAGAATATGGATTAAGATGTAACGGGCATCTACACACTCTTCGCGGTTGCTTCCTAAAATATCAACCTCCCTTATTTCTGTATGGCGGCAAACCGCCGACATTACCGTCTGATATAATTCCTTCATTTTCATATTTCTGCTTTAAAACATAAAAGTTCTGAAAACAAAAACACAGAAGTCTTGTTTATAAGGACAAAGCCCCAAAACAATACTGCCGTGTTGTTATTCCCTTGAAGTTTGCAGACAGTGAAGGGAAATGGGGCTTCTTTTTACTCTAAGCCCCCGAAAGAGTGTCAGCTACAAGCCAACTTCTACATCGTTAATTTCTTTCTTACCATACAAATAGATTATAACTTATTCCTGCGCCTACGTACATGCCGCCCGGATACCCATATCCAGCCTGCAACCCTAATCCCCAACGCTTCTTCTTCGGTTTGATGGGAACCGGATGATAGATGTCATTCGTTACCGTCTGATAAACCGTCTTAGGAAAGACCTGCATACTATCCAGTCGCGGGTCTACATATCCACTCACCACCGCACGATACAGACTATCTTCATACACAACCCGTTTGCGGTGAAGCAAGGTATCACCTATACGTACTGTGTCATTCGGCAATATCTGCCAAAAGACCGCTATCGGTGCGGAGATAAGAACCGTATCAAGTTTGATAACCGTCTGTATCTTTGTTTCGGTACGGATTTCTGCCGGCAAAGGCTCGAGCGGGCGGAACTGCGCCGCCACACAAGCGATTGCCAGTAATAGAACTAATAACCAGGGTAGTTTTTTCATAACCTCAACAAATAATGATTTACAACCATACCTGCACATATTGCGACAGCTCCACACAGCAAGTCTATTTTGTTCCACTTGCCGTTATAGTAGTGGCAACGGTCGCTGTTCTCCTTGATAAAGAGCATCAGCAGTGCAGTACTGCCACCGAATACTATGGCGGTGGATAGATAGACCACCGCACCTAAGATGTTATTTCTCATAATTAATTTTATATTTATGATATTAAATTCATCCCGGCACTTCACAGTCCGGGATGAGTCAGCGCTTCTCCTTATAAAGAATCTATAAATTTCATGATTGCATCATTCATCATGGTATTATACCCTATTGCAGATGGATGGTAATTGAACGTTCCATTCGTATTCGTGCACCAGAACAATCTTGAGGCTTCTGATTTTCCAGAAACAATATTCATTCTTTTCAAGTTACCTAAATTAAGATACGGAACTCCATACTTGTCGCATACATCACGAATGGCTTTTGCATATCGGTCATTCCATAAGGAATCACCAGGTTGCGGCATAATCAGAAAACCCAGTTTCGTTGCCGGGAGCTTAAAAACAGCCTCTCTGACCATGTGCTCAAGTGCGCCACAGAAAGTCTTGTCATCGAATTTGTCTGTTGTATAATCGTCTGAAGATAATAATTCGCCAAATGGTACATGGGTTCCCGGATTATCCCCTCTTTGGTACATGTCATTCAGACCACCTTCCATAATCAGGTAATGGCATCTGTTCAAGCATACCTGCACTTTGGCCTCCCCCTGAATGACGTTGCCATCCATCGTTTTAAAGCTGGCAGAAGTGTTACTCTTGTATGCTAATCCGATTGTAAACTCTATACCGATACACTCTCCTTCAAGAGCAGATATTTTATGCCTAAATGTATATTCAATGACATTTGGCTGTGTATTAAAACGTACCAACTGAGTTTTATTGTAGTTATCCTTGTTAACAGAATATATGATAACAGAACCACCTTTGGAGTTGTATATGACCCTATCCATTTCCGTAACGTCTTCAAACAATATTGATTTGACGGAATATATCAAATCTGAAACATCTTCAAAATTCACGGTTTCCGGTATTCTCTGATACCCGAAATCTGTACATATATTCAACACAGATTTCAGAATATTGTCCGATGTGAAAGTGGAAATAGTTCTGCCACTCCATACATAAGAACCTCCGAACTGTGCGTCAGCAAGCGGATGCCGATATGCAAAATCATTTGGATAACCGTTAAATTCCAAGGCTTTTACTCCAGCTGCATAGCTGTCTCCCACAAAAAAGACCGATTTATCAACATATTTATCATATACATATTTTTTCAATTCGTCTATTAGGGCAGTGTTTGACAATGCCTTGTAAATACTTGGAGTAAGGAGTTGCGTCAATATATCAGTAACATAGTACGGAACAATTGTGGGGCTTTTTGTCAAGTTCGCATCATACGATATGATTGGTTCCCCATACAAAGCCCCTACCGGTCTTGCCACAAGCATGAAGTCGGAATCTCCGGTTTCTATGTTCGTACTACTATATCCCTCACCGCTTGTGACAAAATCACCTTTATCATTATAGAGTTTCCACACCAGGTAGTGTTTGTGGTAAATAGTCGAGTTTCTGTTTACTGAAATCAATGCTATATCCCCATAAAATGAAATCATTTGGAGTCCCAAGATTTTATTACCTGATATAGGTTCTCCTTTTCCTATAACATATTCTTCATTCCATAAGTTTCCACTTAATATTTCATTTACAGAATGTTTCACAATCTTGCCGTCCAAAATTATTTTATCATCCGATAGCTCATTTTGCGAAATAATATATGCAATATTTGCACCTGTAAGTTGCATGATCGGCTCCAAATTTAAAGTCACATTATCTTCACATGACACATAAAAAGCAAAATCATTGTCTTTTTGGAAAACAATAACCTTGTATGAGTTGTTTGATAAATCCACTGTGAGCTTCTTTGAATCAAGCAATGATATTTTTTTGTAAAATCTGTTTTCCCCCTCTAATATTGATTTTGATGCGATGTCAAAACCTCCACATCTTCCGGATTCAACTATGCCGGAATATATGCTATGTTGGATTTCAACTATATTATTGCGTATATCGGAAAGGTCTGTTCTACGTACTTGTTGTATCCAGCTTCCGATATTCGTAAACGTTCCTCCCTGGAACTCCCACGTTTCTACTTTTCCGTCCGAATTTATGAACGATACCTTCAGCCCGATATTTCTAAGTTCCTGCGGAACTTGGGCAATGGCACCTTCCAGACTGTACTTGTTACTCCCGTCAATTCCCGAAGTAGGATGCTGGACGGAAACATTATACTCGGTGATATAGTTCATATAGTCAGTGCTGCCACCAGTGCCACCACCAGTGCCGATGTATTTCTTCAATGCCGCGGTACTCATTGAACCGTTGCTACTTCCTTGCTGAAAAGGTATCAGCTCGTTTCCTGTTAAGTTCTCCTTTTGAGGGAGTTGTCCTATTTGTAATCCTTCTGCCATATCTTTTTATTTTTTGTTATTTGCAAGTAATATCGGCTCTTCGTTAGCCAACAATAACGGAGTGCCATCCGATAATAATAAATACCTTCCATCAGGGGATGGGTTTGGTCCCGGTTTATTATCCTTGATATATGAATACCCTATAGTAAGTATACCGATAGTAGGAATGCCGATTGTCGGGATGCTGATGTTGGGGATAGTGATTGGGTTCATAGGCTATCCCTCTTTAATCATTTTGGCTTCCAATACTTCGGTAGCGCTCTTGATTGTGACGTTTATGCCATTCGCTATCCCTGCGATACGGAAAATCGTATTGGACGCACCGTTATATTGGGATGCGTTGGGATAAAGCGGAACGGGTTCCAAATCATCAATTCCTGCGAAAGCGGTCACATATCCGCCCTTGTTCTTTATCTGTATGGTAACGGGATTGCCGTCACTGACAAACGTTGCGTAATACGCTGTTTTGCCTTCTTCTTGTTGAAATGATAAAACTTCTGCTGCCATGATGTTTACTTTTTAGAGTTATTCAAATAGTTCACAATTCCCTGCACATGCAAGTCCACTATTGCCCGCTTCCCCTCTTCCGATAATAAGAAGCCAACATCTTCCTTATTGTCTTGGAATAGGTTCTCTGTAAGGACTGCCGGGCACTTCGTGTGCTTCAAGATGTAGAACCCGCTTTCCTTATCAGGGTCGCCATCCGTCATATCCTTGCGTATCTTCATACCCGGCAAAAGTCGTTCGGCTGCCACATATAAGCTATCAGCTAATTTATCGGCTTTCGTCTGACCTGTCGAAGTCCACGCTTCCCAACCACGTGCCTGCATCCATTCAGAGCCGCTTCCCGCTGCATTACAGTGGATAGATACGAGGATTGTGTCACTTGCCTTGTATTCGTTCGCCCTACGGCAACGCTCCGATAAGGGAACGTCTATTTCCTCTTTGACGATACGTTCTGCGTCAACACCTTGTTTGCGCAATTCGGCTTCCAAACGTATGGCAATCTCACGGGCATACGCATACTCTTTCAATCTTCCGTCCGGTGAACACTTGCCCGGAGTGTTACTTCCGTGTCCGTTGTCAATCAATACTTTCATTCTGCGCGTCCTCCTTGAAATATTTGTCATAAACTAAACGAGCCACCCATCCGGCAACAACACCGACACCGAATGATACAACAGTAGTCAGGTTCACCCAAAACGGTGTGTAGTGCATGTACAGCATAACTCCCACGATGATAGCGATAACAATCGCTGCGATAATCAGTTTCTTTTTCATTTTGTTACTCCTTATCTTTAGTTATTATTTCACTCATATCTTCTTTCTCGACATCGAGCACTTTCTTTCCGAACAATCCCAACGCTTTCAGCAAGTTAAAATTATATCCCTTTGGCTTCAAGATATTGCTTATGATAGAGCAGAACTCTATGAAGCAGACAAACAAGCATGAATACACATCAATATTCCATTTATTGCCGGAAGCAATATTTATCATCACCACCATACAAACAAAGGCAAAGTATGTCACCATTTTACCCATAGTACGGCGCACAGCACTTGAAAACCGAAATTCTTCACCCAATAGCAGGCATTTCCTTATCCCGAACATCAAATCGCATACAACGACTGAAAATGTTACTATCAGCCACGGTATCATGTGTTCCAATGACTGTGCAATAAAACTGCTTGCTATTACCGAGAAACCACCCGGTATGCTTTGGGTAATAATGTTATTCTTCATCTTATCGTTATTTGTCAATTATTCCTATCTTTGTGTCTCTTATCAAATAAGCGAACTACTGTCATTCCGTTTTGCTCGTGAGAGTAGGACGGGATTTTCATATCTTACCGTAATAGCGGAACCACGCACCCCATTTACGTTCTTTCAGATAGTTCGGATTATCCTGGTTGAGTTTGGCTTCCATTTCAAATGCGCTCGCACGGTAAGCGTTTTTATTGACCTCTCCGTCCCCAATCTTGTTGTCTGTGAACAAGTGATACACGAAGCTCACAAACCATTCTGCCAAATAAAGAATGTAGTAGAATAGCGGGATAAGGAGCAACCACCACGCACTGACATGGAATGCCAGCAATACGGACGGGATAGCCGCTATCTCCATACACTCGAAGAACTGTTTCTGATGTGTCCGTTCATGGCGGATAGTCGTTTCGGACAGTTCTTTCAGCTTCGTAAGGATAAAGCCGAAGAACATAATTGTTGTGTAGTCGCCAAATAGGATAAGTTTGGCAAACCAGTTTTCATAAAATACTTTTACTCTCATAATCAAATAAGTTAAATTCAATTCTTATAATTACTTTCTTATATAATTATAGCTGTATAATTTACCATCAATTTTAAATTCAGTAAGCATCGTTGGAGCGCTCGTTTCGTTGGCAATATAACGAGGAGCACACATACCTAATAGAACAGCATAATTACCGTAATTTGTGACAGAACCGTAAACATTAGGAATTACTTGCTCATTAAGAGGACAAACTTTAAAACCGCTATCTATTCCAGCTAATGCAATTCTATATTCAAAACTTTCTATATATTTTGAAAAATATAGGGCTACTTGAAAATTTTGCGGGTCTCCCAAATAAGGCAACTCAATGTATTGCTGAAGAGTAATGGGGGTTAAATTATTCTCACCAACACAAGGATAAGGATAGCCAGCATAAACTACTTTATTTTGAAGAGAAATTTTAGCAACAGGTATATCCTGTACAAAGACATCTTCTATTTTCTTACTGTCGTTAAATACTCCTGCCATCTTTAATTTATTATAACGTATATTGTATTGGCTTTTTTATCAGGAAGCGATTCATATTCAGAAGATGTCATTTGGGTGATAAAAGCCAGATTATCGGAAGTGAGTATATCTTCTATAGAGGCAGCGCAGTCTTCATCATTGGGCATTAGTTTAAATCCCATACGCTTGGAAACAGGACCGTTATTAGTATAATAACTGATATTGCATTGCAAGTTATATTCTTCAGTTTCAGGGTTGTGAAAAGAGTAAATGTTACTAAGTTCAATACAATTATCTTTGCTATTATAACTGTGAAAATAATACTTGGTGTGGTTCGCTATAATATCCTGGATTATTTCTTTCAGATTATCAACCGAACCAAAAATGGTATTTATAAGGTCTATTGCTTCCCTGTCTTTTTCGTTTTTATTGGTAACAAGATAAGTGCCCACAGAAACGTTAATAACCTTACCATAATTGATATTATCCACATACTTCTTCGTTGCAGGCTGGTAATCGCCCGTAGGGGTGAATGATGAAGTGTTGGTCTTGGTGAGGACGTCGTCCGTAAATGCAAACTCTTTCCAATTAGTCCTAACGCCCTGTTGATTACCACCACCTCTTGCAAACCATCTATTAGTTAGATAAGAGCCATAGATTTGATTAGAATGACCATAATTGGTGTTTGCGAAAATCAATGCTCCATTCTCATTAATAGGATAATTATTTTCAGGTGATGTGTAACCAGCAATGCCTCTCTGCGTAGCAAACCCTGCTCCATTTATATCGTTTAAATTCTCTGATGTAAGATTTAAATGCTCGGGAACTTCCGCCCAATCCCCATTCTTACGACCGTATGCCTTTCCATCAGTTGGCGCTTCGTCCATGCCGCCAATCTTCCCCTGGCTTACCCATTCACCGTTCACCCACGCGTAGTAATCATAAGGGGCTTCCGTACCTACAGCCATGAACCCGTCAACTGCCGAACCATCGGGAACAGCAGATTTCAAGGCTTCAAGGGTGGCGTATTCGCCGGCTACCTTAAATGACTTCCCAGGTTCTCCTTGTATACCTGGCTCGCCTTGTTCTCCTTTCAAAAATTCTAAAGGGTAATTGACCACAGAAGCTTCACTGTTGCTTCCAGAAGGTTTAAATGCAGGCAATGACGTTACATCATCCGCTTTGTCCGCATTCGGTACTTCATTAACCCCTATGGAGCTAGCCATAAGGCGGGCAACTATTTCCTGATAATCCTGTTCTGTCCAAGCCATAATTATTCCTGTTTATCGGTTGCTTCTTCCGGTTGATTGTTGATAGCACGATTGAGCGCGTCAATAAAGAAGGGTTTGCAAAAAGTATTTGCATGCTCTTGTATCAAGGACACTTCTTCATCAGTATATTCTGTCTCTTCATTGGAATTGTATATCTTCAAAGCGAGTGCATGCGATGCGATACCGTTACCGTTCCGGTATAATACATTCGCAAAATTCTCTCTACAATCTATATTTTCACAATGCTTACGGGTAATGTCCGTAGCAATCAGTAATTGTTTAAAATTTATCTTTTTCATAACTTTTGCGTTTATTAATTTGCTGGATACGATTTGGTCCTAATATTGTCTTTATAGAAGAAAAGGCCCGCTCTAGGTTCTAAATTGCAGAAATAATTATGTCCTCCCATATTTACCGATATTGACATGTTTCCACCCGATAAACTTACGTCAGAAATTTCTTCGTCTCCATGATATGTATGTAACCTAATTTTGGGATAGTAATTATTAGAACCTCCCCATTCTTCAACCATAAAATTAATACTTCCCACTTCCTTACCGTTTTGATTATACATCCGAATAGAATTAGTATTTGGGTCTATTTCTATTTTTGTACCTGACGAAGCAGTTGACATTTTGCCAACAATGCTAACATTCCCATTTTCGTCTATCACCAAAGAGTTGTTAGGAGTTCTTACATTTTTAAACACCCCGCTGTTTGCATTTATCTCTCCTTCAAAATATCCACCAATAGCCTTTATTGTCCCGTCTGCCTGAATAGACACATTCCCGTTGGCGGATATATCTCCGGTAAAGTATATGTTTTTGGAAACCACGGAAATGTTATCAAGTGCCACATTGATTTCTGAACCTAATCCGTCCTTTTTGACATATAATTTAAGTTCATCGGTAACTCCATTGATATCCAGTCCCAACTGCGTTACATTTTCCTCTATTTTTGTAACAGACAATTTGAGATTTTCTGCCGTCTGCTCAATCTGTGAGAACCTTTGATTGTTGCTTTCCGATAGTTCTTTCACTTCCAGCCTGATACTTTCTGCTGTCTGCTTTATTTCAGAACTCAATTTTGTATATAAATCCTCGAATGCGTTTTCGGCAAGAGCCAGCGAATGTACATATATATCCCCCGTAAACTTCAACTCGAAGTCACCCGTTCCGTCCCATGCGCCGGAATACTCCTTCATTGCGTATTCCTCACCTGGTTCAAGACGTTCGGTGAAATGCAGGTTCTGACCGGGAAATCCTATTGTCAGCGTTCCGGCTGTAGCTACCCTGTACCGGAAAGAGATAAAGAACTTCTTCGGTTCTTCCCCTTCCTCATAGGTCGGTTTATTGGCTAAATCAGCATTTGACTGTTTAATTCCGGAAGAAAGAATACGAAGCACGTTTCTATCCCCGTCTCTGATAACGGCAGCCATGGCATCCTTGCGGGAATAGAACTTGTCGTTAACCAATAAGAACTTTCCGTTTACAGTAAAGAAACGAACATCGTTCTTTGTCTCCCAACCGTTCGTATTGCTTGCAAATGATGCGTTATACAGATAATTATCCTTTGCCTGCACCTCGTCAAGCACTTTGGAGATTTCAGAGTAAATCAAGTCTTCCAATATCTTGAACTGGGTCATAATGTTTATTCCCGTTTTCAAGATAAAGTCTCCCATGAACTTGTTGCCTTGCGGACTGATAACCGTCACTTCCTTGCCTGCTAAAGAATAGGAATCTATCCCGGCATACTGGTGGATACTCGGTGCATCATCGCCATACACGGACAAGGTGATTGCGTTCTGACGCTTCTTGTCTGTTCTGTTTCCGAGCTGTATAAGGCTATCGCCTTCCTGTGGTATGTCGCTGTTTGCATCACAGTCCGTCTTGCTAAGGTCTATGTAGTCCTCGCCAACACCTACGCATAGGCGCCAATAGTAACGGTTGGATACATTCTCGTAGACACCCGGCTTGATATTGAAGTCTTGAAAACGTACCTGGTCGCCTTCCTTGAACGGGTTCTCGATAGCCGTCTCCCCATCATCAACCAGCAGATAGCACCGCCAAAAATCCTCGTGTTCTTCCACCTTTCCGCATTTCATTCCGGCAGCGGTGAACATGTAGTTCCCGCCTGCATAAGAGAGTTTCTTTATCTCCAGTTCGGAGAACATCGCCTTAATACGCACAAAGAGTTCGTCCACTTCAATGTAGGATTTACCCGTCTTGCTGTCTACTTTAATAACAAAGCCTTCACCGAGAGCACCGGAAGAAAAGTTCATGGACTGAATGTAGTCTGAAAACAATCCGCCTAAGAACTTTATTAAATAGCTGGTTTGGTCAGGTTTGGTTTTATTCAAAAACAGCTTTTCTCCAAAGGCTTTAATGATTGATTCCACTTGTTGGGTAGTTAATCCTCCACCGCCTTGCCCGCCTACAATTGAGTCTATCTGATTCTGTATCTTTTCTAAAGTTCCTACCGCTTTGTCATTGCGAAGGGTAATATCATACGTTGGGATGAGAGCGTCTCCTTCCTTTATTGTAAGGCTGTCAATAATAATGCTCCCGTTGATGTTTAAGTCTTCATCCTCGAATAACATTAAATCACCTTCCTTTATACTGTCATGCAGTTCCGGGTGACGCGCCATAAATATTTCGTCTACTTTAGGCTCGTAAGTATATCTTACATAATCATTTTTTGCAAGATATTCTTTGGAAGCTGTTAGCAATCTTTGGGAAGCGGCTTTTATATACACATCCGGCATATCAATGCCCAAAAGCACAAATTTATCTCCGGCCTTGATAGTAAAATCCTTATATGGGAAATAAAGATTCAAACCTTCATCATAGACTCTGTTGCATGTCAAGACCCACATGTCACCTTGTTTTACGGGCTTGTCTGCATCTCCAAGTATTTCAAATTCACGCCCGCCACACATTCCGCTTTTCATGGATATGGTGGCGGTTTCCCCTGTTAGATAATCGTTTATGTCAAATCCAATGTCTTTGAGATATATTTTGAACGGTGGGATGGTTTCCCCTTCTTCAAAGTAACCATCATCCGCGATTGGCGTATTATCCTTATTCACTGAATCGGAAGCGATTTCATCCAACGCTCCAGTAGCATTTACGATTATTCCCGCGTCTTTCAACTGCTGTGCTGTCATTCCTTCCATAGACGGATATATTTCCGGTAAAGAAGTATCGCTCCCGTCAAAGAAAACCGAACCTTCCCGAACTCCGATAATATCTATGTTTTTACTATCAAGGTATGGGTCAAGTGTCTTTTCCGGAAAATCAGGAAGCATCAAGTTTTTAACAGCCATATTATTGGGTACTAATGCTCCAGAAGGTCTTTTGTACTTTCTTGGAACATTGTCCGTCTCAATACCTTTTTCTATCCGCATCTTTGCGCCTATGCGGACGTTGTCCTTGTCGGTTTCGCTATTCAACAAAACGTAGCATTTCCCAAGAAAGCTGCCTCTTCTCATTTTATAGGGACTCCCATTGATTGTCACATCATACAATGCTGTGTCGGATAGGAATTTCATGTAAAAAGGAAGAGTCACAACAGCACCGTCTATCAAATGTGTATTAGGGTCATATCCGTAAGATACATCCTCGATGGGAGCTTCGACAATAGGACTTCCATATGTTGTATAATAGTTGTACGGTAAGTTTTTGGTACCACCATATGCTCTTAGGCGGGTAATTATCTTCTGTGACGAATCCGCGGTTTTTTGTATGGAGTACAACCCCTTGCCCTTTCCATAGCCGAACATGTTTCCTACTGCAATTCCGGCAGTGCCTATTGTTATCGTTCGCCCCCTTATGATAAAGTTTGCCTTAAACTCGCTATTTACTAAAGCGAGTGCGTCCCAAACGTTTATACTGCTTATTGATATGGATTTGTTAGCCTCATTAACATATTCGGGATGTACTGTAACCGTCCATTTTTGCTCTCCTTTATAGATACGGTCAAGGTTCACCTGTATTCTTTCTGCGAGAGCATTTATGCTTTCAGCGTAAAAACTGAATGTAGGTAGGGAAGAGTAGTGAATTAAGTTATCCTCTTTTACATAGTCCAGGAATTCGCATCTTGTCAGTTCATCTGCAAGAGAGTTGAAAACTACGTTCTCATATTTGAAAGCCTCTCCGTATGTATTTTTGGAGGCTTGCTTCAATTCAGTAGGGTCGTAGTTTATTTCAAATCTTTCTCCGCGATATATCAGATAGTCCCCGACTGTAAAATCAATCGGAGTGGGGGACGTAACGGTAATGTTAACGGAACAAGCTCCCATGAACTCCCCGTTATACTCTAACTTGTTAGCGACACATCGTTGCGTCTGCCCGTCTTTGCTGTATATTATAAACCGTCCCATTATGCCGTAAGAATAATTTGTGTTTTAGGGTCGGTTACCCGAAATGCAGTGTTGAAAGTTACGACATCTCCCTCATCCGTCTTGCGGACAAAAAGGTCGGGTTTTATAGATTTAAAATAAACCCCCTGCCTGCCTATTTGGGTATAGGTGTCATAAACCTTTAACTCTGTTCCGTAACCGTCTTTTCCTATCAGATAGTCCAGGAAGGCGACAATCTTTTCATTGGCTGTTCCCATATCACCTTTATAGGCAAACTCTACTTCTATATCATAGGCTTGCACGTAGAGTTCTTCGGGGAAAAAGGTGTCTTCTCCGTCTTTGTCTATCCAGTCCCTTTTGGGCAAATCCTTAATATCTCCATATACAGTAAAAGGGAAGTCCTTGCACACAATCCCCCATTGGGATTTGGTGTCAATAACAGGACTCCCCAGCTTACTTTTCTGAAAATAGATACTGTAAGGCTTTGCCATGTGTTATTTTGAGTTTGTGTTGTAAAAACAAAAAGAGCCAATCAACGGCATGCCCGTTAATCAGCTCTTTGGCTTGTTATATCAATACTGCAAATATATGGTGTATTTTCTAAATAATCAAGTAAAAGGTTAGAAAATTGATATAGTTATCCGGCTTACATTATATTTGCAATGAATACTACCTTTCGGGTGACACGATTTTCATGTAGGGGTTCTTTACCCGCTTCTCTTTGAGCTTCCTTTCAAGTTTTTCCATCCTTTCGTACATCAGTTCAATATCTTCGGATAAGTGCAATAATTGAAGTTTGAGGAGCTTGTTCTCTTTCTGCAAGTTATATATCTTTTCTTCCATGATGAATATTTGTTTTAGTCGTTTTTCTGCCATCTGCCCGCCAGCCGTATTGCTGACGGGGTATCATAACGTGATTTCGCTGGTCGAACCTCAACGTGCATCTATGCTTGTTTACGTGGCAATATGTTTTTGGGTATAGTTATATCCGTCCGCATAAATGCGGATAACACAAGTAGTTGTTAATATAATATTGATTAATTATTATTTAGCAAAGATACTATGCACCATTGCACGCCCTTTCTCCGTGAAAACCGTGTACAAGCTTGTACCGATGCTTCCGTCATTTCTCGTAAACTGATGCGTTCGCATTTTGGTGTAACCCTTACCCTGATACTTAACTGTCAGCATCCACGTGCCCGATTGGTAGAACATCACCTTTCGCTCTTTGAGTGCCTTGTGGAACTTGGCGGCATCCATCCCAACCTCTTTTGCAATCTGCGTGGACGTATAAGTGTTGACGGATTGCAGGACGTTATCCACGTACTGCACTTTCGGGGCTGCTTGGCGTAGTTGTTCTTCTTGTAATGCGTTCTGCTGTTCAAGACGCTTGTTTTCGGCTTGTAGGTTCTCAACCCTTTTCTGCAAAATTTGCTGGGAGCGCATAAGGATGTAATCGTCATTTTTGAGCAATGCTTCCCGTTTATTGAACTCATTGATGAACCTTTCTTTGAACTCGCCAGCTTTTGCACCTGTGTAGCCCATGACAAGGAAACTGAAACCGTCTTTAGTCATTTCATAAGCGGTTTGTTCCCGATTTCTTGCATCCTTGTAAGTGATGCGCTCAAAATTGAGCCGATTAAAATCTTCTGAACATGAGAGGCTTTCAATATCTCTCAATACATTCTTGTGTTCCTTTCCGAATACCTGTGCAACGATTAAAGAAGTGGTAACATCGTTGCCGTTACTGTTTTGAAATACTAAATCATCCATCTTGTAGCATTTAAAGATGATTATAGGCAAACAAAAAGCGGTCGCCATATACGCTGCTACAAGATGGTCGTGTACTCCGAAGAGCGACATTATCTTACGTATAGACAACCGCCAATATCCTAAAGTATGGGCATAAAAAATACCCATATATAATATGAGCAAATTAACCGCTTGCCCAACGGAGTAGATACAACTACCATCTTGTAGCACCGCAAAGATAGCCCTTATCTTTGAAATAGCAAACTTATAATCATAAAATCAATTAATTTCGTTTATTTTATAAGTTATTGTGCGAATATATAGAAAATAAACCATATATCCAAAAGGGGGAGCGTAGTAATATCCAAATATGCTTTATAACATATAACAAAAAAGGTGAAAAAACTGTATATAATATATTGCTCTCCAATACAAAGTTGTTAACTTTGCCGCACATTAATTAACATATTCAATGCTATTATGAAAAAAGTTTTATTGAGTCTAATTGTTGTTTTTTCTATGAGTTCTTGTGCTTCAATTTTTACACCTGCAAAGCAAACAATTACGTTTTCAGGGATGGAGGGCACTAAAATTTATGATAATGGCAGAAAAATTGCAACAATTGACGAAAGCGGTGAAGCAACCGCGCGAATAAGAAAAAAGTTATCCTCGAAAGAATTAATTGCTAAAAAAGAGGGTTATAAATCAACGCCGTTTTTACTGGAAGCAAGATTTAATCCTATTTCTTGTATAAATCTTTTGAATGTGATTGCATGGGGAATTGATTTAGGAACCCAAAAAGCATGTAAATGGGATAACACATATATTGAAATTGAGATGGAACAAAAATAATATATAACAATGAAAAAGATTTTATTTATATTAGTTGCCGTTTTAACAACTGCTATGTGCTTTGCACAAAGTAAGTTTGAACCGCAAATCAAGGTTGTATATGATTTAGGTATTGATGATGACAAAAACCAGTCTTTTGGTGCAGAATTTCTTGCTGGATATAGGTTTAATGAAAGCTTTAGGTTGGGAGTAGGTACGGGTGTATCTTGGTGTAAACATTTGTATGAGAAAGCTGGATTAAACTCGACTATGGATAAGTATTATAAGGATTATAAAGAGACCGCATTATACGTTCCATTATTTGTGAATGGAAAGTTTAACTTTATCCGGGAAGGTATATCTCCATATATGTCTCTTGATTTAGGATACACATTTTTTATCCCTTGCTCAGACTATGCAGATAAAAATGATTTAGGCTTTATGATTAAGCCTGCGTTTGGTGTTGATTTTCCGGTTATGAGTGGAAATATTTTTGTAGAACTTGGGTATAAATATCAAAAGAGGGATTGGGCGCTTATCGAAAACGCTGATTATTCGCAATTGTCAATAGCGGTAGGTTATTCATTTTAATATATTCAATGTCCCTAAAGATAATAATTAATTTGATAAGAAAATGAAAAAGATTTTATTTTTACTGGCAATGCTGCCAATGCTTGTTTTTAGTGCGTGTTCGGATGATGATGAAAAGTTACAGGACCAATCTGTTGTTATTAAAACGGGGGAGATATATACTTTAGATTGTCCAAATGTACAACTCCAAAATTCTAATGATTTTATTTTCTCTTTATTAGATGGAAATAAAATTAAAGGAGAACATGTTGGAGAATTTGAAACAATGGCAAATTCTAATGGTACATCTTTTAAACTATCTGTAACAGTAGAACCTTTGCATACTTTATATTTAGATTTAAAGGATTTTCTTGGCATGAGTAGGGAAAATATAGAAAAAGTTTTTGGCAAACCATTGTCTACAAATCAACAAGGGACATCAGTTTATAAAGGATTGGGAATAGAGGATAAAATTCAAATAGCTTATGATAATAATAAAGCATATTTAGGAGCTGTAACATTGAAATCTTCATTTGCTTCAGAGTTGGGAAAACACCTTGCAGACCGGTATGTTTTCTTCTCAGAGCAAGGGGGTCAAATGTTATATATGGATGCTTTAAAGTATGAGGATGCGGAATATTTAGCAATGGTTACTGTAGGGCTACGAACTACATCTATAATGTATATAGGAAAAGATGACCTTTAATATTGTATTGTTCTAAAAAGAAGTTTTATCAATTTACAAAGCCCCGAATCTATTTGGGCGGCAAAGAATATATTAGATATACAGTGAAATCCTTATCGGGTGATGACGCCGAACTTACCATGTCAATGGATGGGGAGAGCATGGATATTAAGGCTGAAAAACGATAAGCCAATTTTAAAGCAATCATCAAGTCAAGCGGAGTTTCTCCGCTTTTCTTGTTTTGTGGCATATGAATTATAATTAATCGGATTTGTTAAAAAGCTGATTTATCGGATATTTATTTGTTTATTTGTTTGTTCTTTCGTTCGTCCTTTCTATATTTGTGCATTAATATAATACAAATGGGTAATTGGAGTGAAAGGCAAGAAGTTAAGAAAGAGGGCAAGGAAAAAGAGAAAATAAGCCGAGAGACGCTTGGAAAGTTCTTTTATGATTTGGCAAAAACATCATTTGCTGCAATGGTAGCAGGTGGGGCTGTGTCATTTTTCACAAGTTCAAACAATGAGTTATATTGGCTTTTGCTTTTGATTGGAGCTTTTTCAACAATAGTATTTGCTTATATTGGTTATAAAGTGATAAGGAGGTAATTATGGAAGGTCTATTAATCGTTTTAGGAGGTTCTGGGGCTTTAGCCCTTTTATTTGCTCTTTGGCTGAATACTCGAAAAGGCAAGAAGTGGCTTGCAAGCTTATAAATTGACTATTATTTAGGTAAAACAATAAAGCCAGACATTAAGCCTGGCTTTTTCTTTGCATGACATCCCCATCGGTTTCCACAATACAATCTTCTCCATGAATGTAAACATATACCGATGCTATATCCTTTTGGATAACATTTACTTTTGCCCGGTCGTACACGTTAATGAATACCTTGCAATACTGTGAACAGTCAATGGTTACTTCGCTGTCATGGCGCACGTAAATATCACATACGGAAAAGCCATCAAATAGGAGAGTACCTTTACAATTTCCGTTCAAAACAGAAATTTGTGACATGTTGCGTTTCTGCACATCTTCATCCACAAAAATATTATTCTTGTGGAGAAGGTCTTTGTCGAAGTGTTCTTTTATGAAAGTGTTGGTAGGGTAATTGTGCTTAATGGCAAAATCAATCCCATGCAGATACTTGTCAATTAATCCTTGTTGGGTAGGATTCCCCCATGCGTGTTGCCACGGTTGGCATAAACCAAACGTAATAGCTTGGTTCAGTAATGTTTTGCTTAAATCCTTTTCGTTCATAACATATTATATTTTGATTTTTCTACCACTTCTGTCTATTACTATACTTAGCATATCTCTAACTTCTTGTACTAAAGCAACGTTTGCTTCGGTATTTTGGGCACTTCTTAACGTATTATTGGCTATCGCCCTCAATTGAGTAAGTTGTTGTTCGGCTATAACATTATATTTCGGAAGAATCTCGTTTCCCCACTTTTCAAGCAAAGCGCGTTTTACACTTACATCTGCACGAATACCGTTTATGTAAGAAGCTAAAATATTGGCGGTTTCTTCTGTAATGTTTTCTTGTATCCCTTTGGAAAGAGTGTTTGAAGCGCTTGTCTCTTCAAGGCTTATTCCCATTTTTTTTGCAGCAGCATTTAGATAATCCCATATTTTCTTTGAGTCTGATATTGTCCCTCGAAGGCTTCCAAGTTGCTGCATTAGTCCGGTAGCCTCTTGTTCCGTCAGATTTGTACCCCCAGCGGAACTGTCTGTAAATATACCTTTATCTCCAAACAGATAATCTCTTAGCTTATTCATGGCAGGTTTTATGACATTCAGAGAAATCATCTCCTTTATGACATTGCGCATTATATCAGCCACCGTATCATCAAAAGCCTTTGCTGCATCTTCTCCGTTGGCGAACGCATTGACTAACGCTTCTGATATTTGGTCTGACCATCCCTTTAAGTCTATACCGAATTGTTCGCTTGCCAAATCTTCATAGAAATACTTGATTTGCTCGCCTAACTCGATATACTGCTGCTTGTAGTCCTCTATTTTAGAAGCATCCGAATCTTTCTTGCCTTGTTCCGCCTTCATTTGCTTTTGCACCTCTTCTTGTTGCTTTTGAAGATTTGCAATCATCTCTTTGGATTGACTTTGGGTAACAGCACCCAATTGCCGTTCTATGACAGATTGAAGGTTCTTATAGTCGTTGGAAAGCTTTTTCACTTCCAGTTGCGAACGTTGGATTGCTTTATCCAGCTTCTTGTCATGGGCTTTGGCTATGCTTCCTATTATTCCGGTAATACCGCTGACTACACCTGTAGCCCCTTGCATGATAGCCATCGGATTGCCGGAAGATATACCAGCGAAAAGGGTAGCTCCGCTTTGAGCTGTATTCAATAATCCACCCGCAACTTCTTGTACAGCGCTTAGAGTGTCTCCCATACTATCATTCCCTAAGGCATCAAATGCTGACCCTAAATCTCCCAAAGTGCCGATAAGAAGATTAGCCATGTCGACAATATCTCCAAAGCCTACTTGAACTTTATCGGAAGCCTCATTTTGTTCATCCTGCGCATCTGTTACTTCTTTTTCCGCATCTGCCAACGTTTTTAATTTTGGAGTTAATTTATCGACGACTTTAGCCTGATAAGATAAGCCGCCATCCGTTTTCTTGGTTTCCGTATGGCTCGTTTCAGAAACACCAGTAGTAACTTCACCGCCATCCTGGATAAACCCAAGTTCTTTTTGAGCCTTTTTCAGTTTTTCAGTGGCTTCCGCATACTCTTTTATTCCGTCTGATAATGTCTTGAAAGGGTTTCTGCTTTCACTTTCGTCACGTAGCTTTTTTAATACATTGACAAGCTCTTTAAACTCGTTGACTTTTAGACTTTGCCCGGTCGTATTTTTAAACTCTTCCAGGTTCTTGATTAGCCTGCTAAGAGTTGCAGAAGAAAGTCTGTCAAGGTCGTCAAAGGTCTTAGCCCAGTCTTCCGAACTCTTGAATTGTTCAAATTTGGTTGATGCAGCATCTTCGCTCGCTTTCTTTTTCCTTTGTGCTATAAGCCTGTCGGTCGCTTCTTCGCCTAATTGACCTCTTTGGCTTTCAATATCTGCCAAGTCCTTTTGAAGATTACGCTCAATATCCTTTATCTTTTGGGCATAATCTTTATAATCCTCAATCATGCCTAAAAGGTTTTCAAGACTTTCTGAACGCATTTTCTTACTTTCCTCGTTGATTGATTGGTATAGTTTCAGAATTACTCCTTCCCCAAACTGCTTCTTTACATCATCCTCTTTCATGGCAAGGACATCTGTAACGGAGAATTTACTTCCCGTATTTTCAAGCGCTTTGGAAAGTTGGTTGCGCAAATCATCTACTGCACTTTTGAATGAGACCTCTCCGCCGAAAGCAATGTTCATGGAAAGAGATTTGTTGCCGGAAGCATTGAATAGCTTCTTATATAAATCCCACTTTTCTCCGGTTTGGGAAACGTACTTCTCTATATCCTTTAAGGCATCATCAACTTCCTTCTTCGCATTATCAATTCCCGCCTTGTCAATCTTGACACCAAGAGAAATGTATAAATCTTCTTGCTTCTCTTTGCTCCGGTCTAACTGCCCTTGGATGTATTTGTAAGCCCTGCTTGGGTCTTTTAAGTCCAAATTGATTCCGTTCTTATCAAAGATAGGGGCAAATTCAGAAATGCCCTTCACTCTTTGGGATGCGGCTTCTTCTCCTTCTATCTTTCTCCATTTCTCATAGCTGGAAACGGCTTTGTCTATGAGGTCGGTACGGGCTTTCCATTGTTCGGCAATAGGGTCTTTCGTGTTTTGGGTCTCTTTGGTTACACGCCCGAATGTTTTTAGTATTTCATCTGTAGCATTCTTTAACAGCTTGGCTTTATCTATACTTTTACGAGTTTCTTCATTCCATTCGCCCTCTTTTTTAGTCCATTCGCTAAGAGTAGAGGACGCATCCTCATTAGCACCGATTATATTTTCTATGTATTTTTGCAGACCGCCTTCTGCATCAGGCTTTAGCCTTTCTATACCGAATTTTTCATACAATTCGGTCGCTTTCTTGAACCAAGCAGGTTCCTTCCCTTGCTGCCCTCCTTTTGTGCCTGTATATGTTTCGTATGTTTTTAAAGCATCATTTAATGCTTGTTGAGCTTGTTCTAAAACTTCCGTTTGGGACTTTATTCTTTTGTCAATATCACCTAACTTAGCAGACCCACCGGGCAAAGTTGCTACTTGCTGCCTTTGCATTTTTAGCGCTTCAAGTTGCTTTTTGGCTTCATTTCTATTATTGGTAGCTTCGATAACCACTCCTGCACTTTTTATTTTTTCTCTTTCCCTTGAAGCGGATACTACTTTTTGGATAGCTTGATATTCTCCCTCTAATAGAAATTGCTCAAATTTCATATTCTCAAAGACGGATGGATATATTTTCTGAAGGTTTATATATGCTCTTCTTTGTGCGTCAATTTCGGTTGTCTTGTTAAATATTTGAGAAATATATCCTTTAGCTTTATTTTCTTGCTCTTTTATATTTTCTATATTTTTTTCAAACTCAATATTTAACTCCCTTGTTTTTTCTGAAAGGCTTTTTGTTTTATCTCCTAAAGCCATATATAAACTTACTAATGTGCCAATAGCAGTAATTGCTATCATCCAAGGATTTGCTTTCATTGCTGCATTTAGCGCCCATTGAGCTACGGTTTGAGCTTTTGTTGCGGATGTAAGTCCTTTTATAGCTCTTGCCCTATTAATAATGGATTGAATAGCTTCTATTTTCAAGTTAGCTTTTTCAACAACATTTACGGCTATTACAGCCGTTTTATAAGAGCCATAAACTCCTACGAGTATACCAAGTATATCTGCGACAGCCTCCCAATGTTTCATTAAATCAGTAAGCAGCTCTAAACTATCTGAAAGTACACCGCTATTGCCTTCCGCAATGTCAGCCATCATAACATCCCATGCGTCCTGCAAGTTGCTCCATTTGCCAGCAAGGCTTTCTGCAAGAGCTTCCTGCATGTTGTAGAATTTGCCGCCTTCATCGGTCAGCTCCCAAAGAACATCTTTCACCATGCCGAAGCTGACCTCTTTCCGGCTGATTTTATCGAATACGTCTCCGGCGGAAGTTACCACTCCCGTAAGCTTAGTAAACCGTTTCGCCAACTCGTCCACCAACGGAATACCAGCCTCGGTAAACTGCCTCAATTCCTGCCCACGGAGAAAAGCTGCACTGCGCACCTGCCCGTACGCCAATATGATACGTCCCATATCGACACCCACACCTGCGGAAATGTCGGCAAGTCGTTTGGTCGTATCGTAAAGCTCTTCATACGGAATGCTGTATGCGGACAATTGTTTGGCGTATGAAGCCAGTTCTTTAAACTGAAACGGAGAGATAACCGCTAAATCCTTAATGCGGTTGAATATGGTTTCCGCCTTCATACTGTCTCCAAGAATGGAGGTAAGGGCAATGCGTTGTTTCTGAAACTCTCCGCCAATGGTATATAATCCCCTTACAAAACGCTCTAAAGTGTATATGGAATACACATTGGCGATTTGATTTTTCAGTTCCCCGGCTATCCGTGATTGAGAAGATAGAGCCGTGTTTTCCTTTGTCATGGCGGCATTGTGTGTGCCGGAAGCTCTTGCAGCCTGCATCCGAGCATTGGTGAGTCTTTGTTCGGCGAGCGCTGCCCTTTCTGCCATTTTTGCCTGAATATCAAGAATGCGTTGCTGTCTTACATCGCTCGCTGTTGTGTTATATTTATATCCAGCTTTTTGTAATGCCTGTTTGACGGCATCACTGACTTTAGCCTTATCTACGACTATGTTTATTTTGTATTTTTTCTTATTTACAGCACTGGATATACTATCTCTAAGAGAAGCATCGTCTATTTTCAGTTTTGCTTTAACTTCGGAGGGAATGTTAATTTTATTGACCCCTACATTGACTTTGAATATCTTACTTTTAAGTGCATTATCTATCGACTCTCTAATAATTTGTCTGTCTACCTTAACTCCCAATTTAGTGTTAAGTTTGACTTGCTTTTCAACGAGTTTCTTTTTTATCTGTTCATAATCCTGCTCCGTGCAGTCTTTCAAGTGAACGCTGAAATTGAGTGAACCTAAGTCTGCCATGTTAATTATTGTTTTGCGCCTTTTTGATAGCGTTAATGCCGTTTACCATAAAATCATTGAGGGAAATTCTTTGTCCTTTCATTTCCTGCTCTTTTCTCTTTTCTTCCCACTTCCTTTTTAAATCTTCCATTTCTTTGGCTGTGTGCGTTTTTTGTTCTGTGTCTGCTTTGTCATACACTACAATCGGGGCGTCACACATAAAAAGTTCATATTGGGCGCATGTCAATACCCAGTCCATATGCCAGTTGGGGATATTAACCATGCCCCAAAGAAGAATTAACGGTCGTGTCAGTTCCGGATGTTTTTCTCCGTTTGCAAATGCTGCTCCTGCCGAAGTTCTTGAAGGATACGTTCTGCTTCCTTTCTCGTCATCGTCATTATCGTGTCTCTCATTCCGGTCAGTAATGTGAAAGCATTCAAGTATTCCAGTCTCTGAGATTCCACTTTTTTTTTACCTATAAAAAGTATTCCGTACAATTCGTCATCTGTGTATTTTTTCCATAGCATACGCCAGTATATCCAATGGAAAAGTCTTATCTTCCACCAATTATTCAGAATAATGAGAGAGGCACATTTGGCAGTAACTTCATCCTCGCTTTTGCAGGAATGCAAGACATGGGTTAACTTTCGTATTGTTCCACGGTGCAGCCATTTTATACCGAACTTTTTTCCTCTTATCGTAATATAATCTATGCTGTTCTCCAGCACGTCGTCAAGCGTTTTCTGCTCTGCTGTGGTAGGTTGGTTTATTGTTTTATCGTTCATGCTGTGTTATTGTGATGTGTGAAAAAGGAGAAGGCGGCGGCAATAACGCACACCGCCATATTTTTAAATCAAAGAACCGTCCTGGGTAACTTCCACCGCACTGAACTCATTGGCGGTGAATACGCTGACTGTAGCAGTTCTTTTTGCTCCGCTATTCTCGTCGACTTTGACCGTCACCACTTTCCCACTAACCGAGGTTTTGCACCATGTTTCCGTTGATGAAGCAGAGACAGAGCTTTCCTTGGTTGTTGCGGTAATGGTTTTCCCTGTATTATCTGCCGCGCTGGTAAAAGACAGGGACGCTGGAGCTACGGTCAGTCGGCTTTTTTTGTCAAGAAAGCGATATTATCTTCGGAAGAGGAGCCGGACGAAGCGCCATCTTCAAGTTCAATAGTTCCGCTAAGCGCAAAAGCGAATGGGGTAGTGGACGCATTCTCAAACAAGGGGCGTGCGTAAACGGCCATTCTTTTTACAAGCAGACATTTTTCTCCGTCGTCACTTATAAGCGCAAATCCTACGTTCAGTTTCTTGCTGTTTAGCACAGTAGAGAATCCCTTGAATTGCTGGTTGTTGATAGTCGCTTGCGCTATTTCAGTGGTTTTCCCAAGAAAATATTCTACCAATTCCTTGCTTACACTTGGAACGGTAGCAGCGAAAGTAATATCTCCTGCTGTACTGGTGACAGCCCAATCCGCTTGCAGACCGTGCACCTTTGTACGGTTTAATGTCGGTTCTGCTTGGGACAAGGAAAGGGTATCTACGGTAACGGGCAAATCAAAATCCGGAGTTACCGTGGCAAAATTTGCAATGCCACCCTTTACCAACATAATGGATGAAAGACCGCTAAATACATCTTTCAATTCCTGCTTTGTTTTCATTGCCATAATAAATAGTTTTAATCGTTTTATTTTATGTTTATTTTATCACAAGGTCAGTCCTTATCAATGTTGCGCTGAACCCTAATCCGTCATTTCCTTTCAAGGTCAATTTGGGGTTTGAGGCACTTATGAAATTGTCGCTGATAGGGAATAGGGAAAGAATATCTCCTACAATAGTGTCCATTTGTTCCAAGTCTTCCGCACTTCCCTTTTTCTGTCTGACATACACTTCAATGGTGCAATAGGTACGGATATTTCCAAATCCGCTGCCATAGGTCATGGAAGACAACAAGCCGGGCAATGACACCACAATGAAATTATCCATTTGCTTAGGCACAGCAGCGGGACGGTCATTTGTGAACACATTCTCACTTACCGTCTTTGCTGCGTCAAACAATGATTTAAGCGCGTCTTTGTATTTAAAATCCTGTTCGTACCCCATATCATTTCATTGGTTTAAAGGTCATTTTAGCAATGCTTTCCGCGTAATCAAATGTATCTGACAGTACATTTAACCCCTTCTTTGACTCCAAGTAGTTAGAATATTCCGTACCTGTACACATCACTAATCCTATGCCATCATTTGGAGTTTTATATGCTTTGAGGAAATTTACAGAAGTGGTTAAACCGTACTCCCCGTTGGTGCCAATCAAGTTGTATTTTTTTATGGGAATAAACTTACCACTTTCATAACTTTGGACCATTATCACGCCAATACCGTCTCCTCTGCTAAGCTTGGGGCGGGTAGGATTTTTTAATCCTTGTGTCACAACGGCGGTAATTATACGAGATAATTTACCTCTATAATAAATTCCAACAGCTAATGAAGTTAGAGTATTTCCGGTTACATTATGGTACTTGGCTGATACTACTCCGTCTTGCAGAAGTCTGATTCCGATTTCTGTTATTCTATCCAGCAAATATTCATCAATGATATTTCTCATCTTTTTTTTGCCTTCTTCCAAGACTTTAGCATTATCTCCCATTTCCCTAATTCTTAGCCAGATTGAAATACAGCGTTGTTCCCATTTCCGTAGGGTAACAATCCGTTACTACACATGATTCAAAACTTTCTCCGTAATCGGTAACATCCACAAGGTCTCCCGCAATGATACCCTTCACAAGTCCAGGAATGTCTATTGCATAATCACTCTTTATGACATTACTTTTTGTAAATGTCCTAAGGCTTGTGCTTCCGTACTTGTTGCATTTCCCTACATACAATACGGTCTCGTTTCCTTCGTCAAAAGATGTTTCTCCGGAAATACGATACACTTTGCATGTATGCGGAAAACGTGGATTATTTACTTTCATAGCGGATACCTTTTATTCATGTTCATACCCAAGTTGACAATTCTGACAGATGATTTACGGACGTTCTCTCCATACAATGCGTATATGTCATTTGCCATTTGCCGAAGGTTACGTTTGTCATAGGCAGAGCTTTGTGTACCACCCTCCTTGTGCTTCCATACACCATTGGCATCCTCTACGCTTCCAGTTACGCTCGGTGTACTTGCGCACCACATATAAAGGTCTGCCCGGCACAAGTCTTTCTGGCGTTTTTCCAACGTGCTGACATCCGTCCCCGGTGCAATTCCCCTGTCAATCAGTATGGTGGAAATAGCACTGTCCGTAACTTCAAAACCGACACAACCACGGAGATATTCCTCTATGGTAGTGCCAGTATTTGTATTTTGAGAATCCTTCATGGTTATTTACCTTTAATGTTCAAGTAGTAGAACCAGCGAACCTTATTAGGAACAACCAATCCGGTCACTTCTGATTTGATTACCTGCGTCATGGTTTCATCATTGAATACCTGACGTATCAGAGTGCGGCCGCCGTCATACAATGCCGTACGGGCACCCGGTGTTTCCATGAAAATAGGACGTCCACATTGTACATCACCCAGGTCTTCATTTGGAACATATGCCAATACTCCCTCTTCAAAGCTTTGCAAATTCTTGTATTGTATAGCTTTGGAAGATTTGTCATATTTCTCCACTACGGATATTGAATCGACAATTCTGATTTCAGCACCGATACGCGTTTCAATGAAAGTTTTGATTGTTTCATCGGGGACAAGATTAGCAAATGCCAACTGCATGCCTTTATCGGAAATATCCGGGCGTGTCGCAACTGTGTACATTTGGCGGAAATACGGAAGGTTAATCAAATCCTCAAAGGTCGTCTTGGAGCATTCCCAGTGACCAGCAGGCGCAAAATCCTTTTCTTGGGAATCGCGTCTTACCTGCCTCATGACTTTTATCGGGTCTATTGTAGTACCCAAAGCTACTTCCTGCACCGCTTCGCTTTCCGGCTTCTTATACCAGAAAGAATCCTTGATATTCTTTTTAGGCACACCGAAATCTATAGTCAATGCAATACCAAGCGGGTTGTTAGCTGCGTCAATGATTAGCTTACCTTTGTTGGATACAACCTGATTTCGTTGGTATAGGAATGTATTGTAGTTACCACCAAGTAAGCTGTCCACTCCATTAAACAGAAGCTCCATTATTGTAGACTCAATTTCCGGAGTGGTACCGCCAATGGCATCCATCAGCATCATTTTTTCTCTTAGGATTTTGCGGCTCAGTACAATCTCATGCTTGAAGGTTGGCAATCCACCCATTTGCAGGGACATTCCGTCTGTAGATTTGGTTGCGCCATCACTGTCAATATCCACATAGGTAGCCAGCGTGTATGCACGGACTGTTGCTTCTATCTGCTCATATGTGGGATTCAGAGGAATATTAGGATTTAACGGGAAACCCATTTGGGAGAACGTTTGTTCCGCATTGTATTTTTCGGCAAACATGTCATTAATCCATGCTTCCAGCGGTTTATTCCCAGTATATCCCAATGCTGCAAGACCTTTCCCTACAATGTCGTAAAATTCTTTGTTTCTTGTGTACATATTATTCTCCTTTCTTTATTCGTCAGATTCACGCACAAATTCAATCATAGGCAGCTGTGCTTCTACCGATTTGGGAATGCCACCACCGAACACCCTGTCTGCGTAAATTCTGCCTGCGCGTACAACTGCGCATGTTGCAAGGATACAGCCTTCAGGGATACATACGTCTTCAAATACAAGGCCGTTGACATCGGTTAGCTTTCCGCTGGCGGGAACTCCTTTGACAGTTTCCTCAATATCTCCCGTTACTCCGGTATTTCCTGGAATAAACATGTACGCGTAAAGTTGGGCAGCGGTTTTTTGCGTGAAAGTCACAGTAGCCCCACTGCGTTTTACATCCCATTCTGCAAAAGAAGATTTTGCTCCTTCGATTTTGGTAGCTACCAGTTCTGGGGTACTTTCTGATGCGCTTGTTACGGCAACCGAATAGCTTTTCCCGCCTAACACAATAGACAAATCCCCGTTTCCGGATGCCTTTTTAGTGATAGTAAGCGTCACTACTGCCTTTACATCAGTCACTCCATCTGCTGTAATTACCTCTACCTGTTTGCCTGCTCCATTGAATTTTACCATTGTGCCGGCATGTATAATATCACCAGACTTTAATCCCATTCCGGCGACATCAATCATACCACCACCCTGATATAATTCTCTTACTCTTGACCAAACAGGAAAATTTCCGCCAAATCCCGACCGGGATTGACTGATAGTGTTGAAAGTTCCTAATTGTCTCATTCTTTGTCTGTTTTAATGTGTTTATTGTTTTCGAGGAAGTTTCCCTTGCGCTCTTAGCCGGTCTTTGAATGCTTCACGGCGGCTTTTTGCCTGTTCTTCTCCGGTTTCTGCATATTGGTTGATACTTGGGGAAGCGCCATTTCCGAAAATCGCCTTGTATCTTTTTTCATAATTGCGTTTGGCGCAACTGACAATTTCTTCCACTTCCATATCTTTGGTGATTTTCACGTCTGATATGGCGATATTCAGGATTTCATCGTTACAGATATTTTTGCCCCCGTTTTCAATTTGAGATTTCAACAAGTCCATAGACTGGACTTTTAAGTCATTGATTGACGCGGCGTTTTTCTCCACCTCTCTCTCTTCCTTCAAAAGCAAAATCTCATTTTCCATTTCCTTTAGCTTGTCGGCAAGGACGTTATCTCCTGCTCCTTCTCCTGAGTCAGGAGAACTCTGTTGAGGTTTGTAGTTTTTCTTAAAACTCTCAACTTGTGTTGCGACATCGTGATTGTACTGCCCTTGCATTCCTTGAAGAAAAGATGTCGCCTTGCTATAATAAGCGTCATCAGGCTCCACCCCTTCTGCTACCGGATTCAATTCTATGTACTTCATTAATGTCTGTGACGAAAGACTGGTTTGTCCTAATCTGGTCGTCAGTTCGGATAAGATTTGTTCTTTCTCCATCGTGTTTATTTAGTTTGTGTTATAAAAAAAAAGAGCCTATCAGTGCTTTGTGCACTAATAAGCTCTTAGGCTTGCATATGTAAAATTGCTATTCTTCTATTCTGACGCTGATAAAATTACGACATCTTCGGCATACAGTCCTAAACAATACGCTACCGTGTATTATTTTTACATCGGTCAACTTTTGCCCGCACACCGGACATGTTACAAAATTCCCTTTTTCGCTGGTCTGTTTTTCATCCAGCTTAGCGTCTATCTTTATCATATCACATGATTTAGTATTGCAAATATATAGTATATTTTCTAAAATACAATGCTTTATATGTATTTTTATATGAGAAATATTAGAAAATTTATAATAAATCGTATATTTGCATTATATATAACTCATAGAGCTGTGATTCAAGCCGGAGTGTGCGGATTTATACTGCATACGCCGGCTTATTTTTTTTATGGAACACGACAAGATTGTATATACGAAAAAGGGGGAGGGTGTATTCAGTTATGAATACATAGACAGGTTGCGTAATTTGAAAAATGATTTCAATGTTATAGCTCAATCCGGCGGGCAGGAGAACTCATTAGCTTCCGATGCCGACATTGTTATTATGGGAGGGAATCGTGGCGGTTCAAAAACATTTACTTTATTAATGGAATCCTTGCCAGACATTAAAAATCCACGTTTTAATGCCGTTCTTCTGCGTAACGAGAAAGATGACCTTAGAGATATGATTAACACGTCGTATCTTATTTACTCCCAATTTGGAACTTATAACCGTTCTATATCGGATATGACTTGGAATTTTGGAGAAAACGCTGGAAAACTGTGGTTTTCTTATTTTGCTGATAATTTTGAGGATTTCAAGAAGCGCTTTCAAGGTAAACAGTTCTGTTATATCGGTATAGACGAAATAACCCATTGTTCTTATGACAAGTTTAAATACCTTATCACTTGCAACCGTAACGCTTATGGTATTAAAAACCGTTTTTGGGGTACTTGTAATCCGGACCCGGATAGCTGGGTGCGCGTTTTTATAGATTGGTGGATAGGAGAGGATGGGAATCCTATACCAGAACGCGATGGAAAGAAAAGATATTGTTTTATGGATGGAGATTCTCCCAATAATATATTTTGGGGAGACACGCCAGAAGAGGTATATGAACAATGTAAATCCATCATAGACCCTCTTTGGAATGATGCTTACAAAAAATTGGGATTTAATAAGAAAACAATGTTTGTCAAGTCAGTCGTCTTTATACGGGCACGTTTGGAGGATAATATCAAATTGATTGAGGCTGACTCAAATTATGCGGCTAATCTTGCCCAGCAGGATGAAGAATCCCGCGCTCGCGACCTCGAAGGAAATTGGAATTTTAAAGCGGCTGGAGACGATATTCTTAAAATCGAACACATGGAGCGGTTCTTCAACAACTCCGCCCAATATGGAGATAATAAGCGAAGGGTATCATGTGATATTGCATATGAAGGTGGAGATAATCTTGTCTTGTGGCTTTGGATTGGGAACCATATAGAGGACGTATATGTAAGTCGGGATAACTCCAAGCGGACGGAAGAGTGCGTCGCATATAAGTTGCGTGAATGGGGAGTCCTGGAGAAAGACTTTGTTTTTGACTTGAATGGACCTGGACAGGATTTTAAGGGCAAATTCCCAGACGCGGTCAAGTTTAATAATATGGCAGCTCCTATCCCAACGACAAAAGCTGACGAACAATCTATAAAATATATCTATTCTTCCCTGAAATCACAATGCGCTGATATTCTCGTTAAGAAGATTAAGAATGATGAAATTTCGATTAACCCCGATTTGTTGTCGCGTAAGTTTTCAGGAAACGGATATTCAGATATGACACTTTATAATATCCTGATGAAAGAACGCAAAGCCATCCGGGATGCAGACACAGATAAAGGCTTCTCTTTAATTAAAAAGGAAGTGATGAAAAAGTACGTTGGCCATTCTCCCGACTTTATAGAGGCTATGATTTACAGACAGATTTTTGATATAAGAAAACAACACACTAAACCAAAAGGATTATGGAGAATATAAGTACACGACAGATTATGGTACGCCGTCCGTTTCGGAGAATATTGCCAAATGGATACAAACAAGCAGTAGGGGTTATATCTGGCAGCTTGTCCGTTAATGAGCCTTTAGACAATCCGACATATCAGATAATAACTCAAATGGATTTTTTGAGGGAATTTGAGCCGTCCGGACATGCTATAAATGACCCATTGGTATATCCGGACAGATTAAGACAAGACCCTGAAACAAAAGAGTGGTTTAGAGAGTCCGTTATCAGATGTGCTTTTGCGTTTCAGAGGATTATAACAATCAAACACCTGGTTCATCTTTGTGGAAACGACATTCAATTTGAGCTGGAAGGGGATACCGAAAATGAAAAAGTAAAGGATACATTTTTTAAGTTTCGAACCGGATGGGCTGTAAAGGACATGGAGATAGCATGGTATGAAGCGGCAAAATCCGTAAAGATAACGGGGGACACAGCATTTGTAGGTTATCTCCGAAAAGGAATTTTCTATTGGAAAGTCCTTTCTTTTGAGAAAGGAGATACGTTATATCCCCATTTCGATAATGTTACAGGGGAGCTTACATTGTTTGCCCGTTCCTATTCCGATTTTGACAATAATGGAAATACAGTTACAGACTGGCTTGAAGTTTGGGATGAGAAATATCTCCGTCGCTTTAGAAAAGGGAAAGGGGCGTACAACAAAATAAAGCAAGTGATAAAGAACTTGTTTGGATTAAGCGGATACGAACTCATATCTTCTCAGGAACATGGCTTTACATTTATCCCTGTGGCTTATCACAGAAATGAAGCCGGCGCTTGTTGGTCTCCTTCACAAGACAGCATAGAGCAATACGAACTTGCTTTTTCGCAATTGTCACAAAACAATACAGCTTACGCCTTCCCGATTATGTATTTCAAAGGAGAGGGAGATAGTATTAATATAGAGGGAGGGATTGATGGCACTATAAAGTGTATATCAATGGGACCGGATGATGAAGCCGGTTATCTTAACAAGCAAGATGTTTCCACTGCCTTTACCAAGCAGCTTGATACTTTATACAAGTTAATTTATGAGCAGTCTTTTGCGGTAATTCCACCGGAAGTAAGAAGCGGAGACCTTCCAGGTGTAGCCATAAAGCTGCTTTATTCTCCTGCTTTTGAAAATGCCATGAAGGATGCCCAAGAATATAACCATCTCATTGACGATATGGTAAAGATATTCACTTATGGCTATGGGGTGGAAACCGAAAATCTTATTGACTTGCAAAATTTGAATGTATATGCCTGGATAAAGCCGTATATACATCTGAATGAATCTGAACTTCTACAAAATCTTGCAGTTGCTGTTCAAAACGGGTTCTTGTCCCGGCAGACCGCAAATGAGCAAATTCAGATGTACAGCAATCCTCGCGACTGGGATAGGATTATGAAAGAAAAGAAAGAAGAACAGCAGGCTGATATTCTTTATAAATTGAAATCCCAGCAGGTATCCGCCACAGATAATGAAGTTGAACATAATCCGGCAGGAGACGACAAGCTATGAAGCAACCTACAAAAAAACAGATACAGGATGCCAAGGATTTCATAAAATTACGTTTGCAGGCTGAAATATCTATGCAAAGTCATTTGGAGGAGCTTCTTGTACAAGCGGCAAAAGAGATTATAGATATATCATTCAAGTATGATATTCAGCCTGCAATGTTCCGGTTCTCTGCAAATGAGAACTTAAAGCGGGACGTAAGCGAAGTACTCCGTAAGTTGCGTGAGTTAATTTACGATTACACGGAAACTCTTTCTGTATATGACAGAAAGGAGGAAAGAGATGCAATTGTAGATTTTATAAACAGGGAAGACCACGGGAAGACATTATCAGAGCGTATCAGCATTTATTGCAACCGATTTCTGTATGAAGTGGAAGCTGCCATTGCAGCCGGTCTGATAGCCGGAATCGGGAAAGATAAAATAAAGGGTAGTGTAAAGTCTTATCTTAATTCACCTTATACCAATCCTTATTTTAAGCGGGCGGTTTATAATGGCGGGGCTGCTGCCACACGTATTAAAACAGATGGTGTGAGTTATGGGGTAGGGAAGTCTAATTCCGCTTACAACTCGTTAAATACCCTTACCCGCTTCGCCGTAGGTTCTGCATGGATGTTGTTTTGGGGGCTTGAACATAAGGATAAAGGATATACGGGCTTTTATTCGTACCGTGGGAGCAGTTACCCATGCTCTTATTGCGACAGCATGGTTGGCTATCATCCCATATCCGACTATCAGAATCAGTGGCATATAAGATGCTGCTGCTATTTTGTGTTTGTATAATTAAAAATCATATAATATGTTGAGAGGGAAGGAAGAAAAAATAACATTCAGTAAAGGATTGGGTTCTGAATGCAGAAAAGCGGGAATCAGTATAAAAGAGAAGGCTTTTGCCGACCTTTTAGCGTTAGGATGGAAAGACAAGGACGCCTATCTTATTTCCGGTCTTTACAATCCGGTATATAACCTGGAGATAAACAAGAAGAACATGAATATCCTTTTGTCCGACGATAAAGACTTCATGGACTATTTGACCTCTGCAAGCAGAAAGATTAAACGCAGGCAAAAAGAGAGCGAGAAAGAGGATGATATATTGGTAGATGGTATTAGTGAGGAAGATATTGCTTCCGAGCTATCAAAAGAAAACCAGCTTCGTAAACTTATCGCTGCCCGCAAGAAATATGACGGGAAAGAGGGATGCAAGGAATGGATAGACCTCACCAAAATGATAGCAGACATTACGCAAATCAAAAAGGACGAAATAAAGGAAGAGGACACCACAGTGCATTTCTATCTGCCACTTTCATGCAATAATTGCTCCTTGTATCTTGCCGCTAAAAAGAAAGCCGGGAAGTGATACCCGGCTTAAGAAGTGTATTTCTGTTATACCAATTCGTGTAAGTATTTACTGCCGCATTTTGCGATAAAATATGTTCTTCCCGAACTCATTTCCCATAGCTAAATTCTTATTCCCAAAGAAACTGCAAACATCGGGGATTTTTTACCTGTCTCCGCATCGACTGTTTCATACTCCTTGATGGAAGAATCTATATGAATTCCGCCATACTGATATGAGAAGGACAAAAGCATTGATTCTATTTTCCTTTCCAGCTCCTCTTTGTCTTTTCTTATCTGATAGCAAAAGTCTCTTTCATTTATCTGCTTACCTTTATCTAACGGTAGTACTGAAGCTATATCGGAGGGATAGTAATATTTTCCGTTTTCTCCTAAATATCTAACATTGTATCCGTTCTTGTCACATAACGCATCCTCTATCGCTTTCAATTTTCCCCCATTTTTAAGAGTTATTAGTATTGGCTCATTCATGATTATCCTCCATTTCCTTTTTCATCTCATACATCTGCCTTTCCTCCTCAATAATCTTAGCGTCTTCTTCGTCAGATATAGGTTTAGCATCCGCACGGTCAAGGGCACTCCCTATTGCCTTTAATACATCCACCTGTAACTCCACATCAATGCAATTGGCAACATATTGGGCATTACGCACTATAAGCATTGGCAGGTTATCTACCTTGTCTTCCAATGGAGTATTATTCAGCATCATAAACATCACACTTCCTGCCCCATATTCAACAGAGAAGTCCCCGCTTACGGTTGATACCTTAATAAAAGGCAAACCGCCTTTCTTGTACTTGACAAAAGTCATGTTCCCGATTTGTGTCTTTCCGAAATCCATAATCCTTATTTTTTTATTTTGTTGTTGTAAAACATATATTCTTCCCCTTTGTGTTGTATGAGTTCCATGCCGAACCTGTCACATATCAACGCCATACGGCTGCTCGGATTGGGGACGACAATGTCACATCCCTTTTCCTTTAAGGCATTGAGCAGATGTAAAAAGTTGCCTCTTCTTTCTTCCCGGCTTATTATTAAAGAAACTAATATGGCATTGCCACGTTTCCATAAATAGCCTGAAAACTTGTCCGAAGTAAAACCTATTTCCTTTGCAAAATCGCAGTCAGGCGGAATACAACCTCTTTCAATCTCTTTTTTTGTGATATGTAGTATCGTATCATTCTTCATATTTAATCCTCATTCAGGAAATCTTCGTCCGAATATTCCCAACCTTCAAACAGATTGGTCTTCGCCTCTTCCGCAATATTGGGCACGTGTCTCATAAAGTTATTCACAATATCCTCGTTGCCACACCACAGCGTATAGACATTGCTGTATCCCTTATCTGCACGTTTTTCCCGTACGTATCCGAGCGAAAGCATGTCAATCCCCAACTTCCTTTGAGACACCGGGATGACCCCGTTCTTTTTACAAAACCGTTCATAGTTCTTGTATATATCCGAGGATGTCAGCTCTATGGAACCGCTCCCTTCAAATTCTTCCGGTTGGCACTCTTTGTATTTGAAATATTCCGAAATACTCCCGTCCACGAGTTTCCCATCCTTTCCTGTAGCGCTCGACCGTATCCGTTCCAGTTTCAAATCAATCTTCCCGCCCAAGTTCTCAGGCATCCGCCAATTGTTCTTTTTAAGTTCGCACAGCCCTTTCACAATCCAAGCCATTATACCGGCATGTTCCGCTTTCATTCTTTCTGCGAGCATGGTGTCTCTCTTTTCCACCGGTATTGTCTTGTCAAAGTTCAGCACCAGGGCGCGGCGCTGCATACTCTCGTCGTCAGGGTCGTCACGGTTCAGGAAATCTTTCGGCTGCCAGCGGTAGTTGGAATTACACAGCATAATAGGAGGTCTCTGCATCATTGTGATATTTCCACCTATTCCCCGACAGGCAATCGGCTCTCCACTGGATATTGCCTTGATGATGCTCATGTCCTTGAAATCACCACGGTTGCTTTCCGTGCAGTACATAAGCCTTTTCCTTGACATAGAGTAGGCGGCGCGTAACTGCTCATCCCCACCTCTTGCAAACTGGCTCATCTTTATGTTTAGTATTTCATCCTCTCCAAACATATCCTTTAGAACCCGGTAAATAACACTTTTACCGTTCGCACCAGTACCTTGCAATATAAGGAAATATTCAAAGCTTATATTTTTCCTATTGACAAGGCAAGCACCGAGGAACATCTGCAATATCCTGCGCTTGTGCTTTTCCGGCAATACGCCGTCCAACTCTTCCGTAGGTATCCAGCTTTCTCCAAGAAAGCTTCTCCAGGTAGGACAATTAAAAATCTCCTTGCGGTCATACTTAAACGGATACATCTTTACGCAGTCAAACTTCGGAGAGTGTGGGTAAGTCTTTAAAGTATTCATGTCAACCACGCAATTAGTAAAGCACATAATGCTAAGGTCGGGTTGCAGCTCATGGTCTCTAATGACATTGATTATCCGGTTCATGTAAGAATACATAATCTTATTAGTTCGGTCACGGGCGGCAACACCCATTTTCTCAAGCCACCTGTCTACGGCATCATAGAGCACATTGTAGTCCATGTACTCGTATATCTTTCCCGTAAAAACATACAACGGAACACGGTAATCGGCAATGTCTTTCGTTACAACACCATACCCCTCCCGGAACAATCCTTCAAGACGCCTGCCGTATCTGTCTGTACGTTCCGGATTGCTTGTAACCAAAGATATATCCCTGAATGTAGAGGCATATTCGTCGCAATGTTGCGACAGCAGACCGAGCACATAATCCTTTAATTCCCTTCTATTCATTGTAAGTCGCTCATTTTGTGTTTAAAAGAACATAACGCATGCTCCTATAGGCGCATTTTATGAAAATAACCTTTTTTCTTTTATCTGTAAAGGCTAAATACATATATCTATGTTCTTTATCTTCATTATGCAAATATACAACTATCTGATTATAAAACAAGTAAATTTTCTAATTAATATGCGTTAAAACATAGAAAATTACCCAATAATCATCCATATAGTGCAAAAATGTAAAAATACAATGGTTGACTTGTTGTAAAATATCATTACAAATTGGTAGAAAATGGAGAAAATAAAAAATTTTTAGGCGAGGTGACTACGCCGATTTCCTTACAAAAAAATAAAGGGGGGGGGTGGTTCTTTGCAGGGTGTTTGCAATGTATTTTGTTGTATAATAGCGGTTTGTGGTTTACATTATACATATAATATAAAGTTTGTGTTTGTTTACATTGTTGTTGCTCGTCAGTCCTGGACATAAAGTAAAGGCTATCACGGCGCAGCCAAAGACACCCAATCCGGTAAATAAATAAAATCAATATCACATGTCTGTATTATAGATAATATCTATTAATCGTTGTACTTCGTTAGCGTCCTATGCTTATTCACGTTGTCTATATATACATCTTGTAATATAGATTAAATCTATTACGTCAGACACTCCGTCAAGAACCTGCATATATTTATATTATCTATATGTTTTATTGTTAATATAGATTGTTTCTATTATTTTTAAAGTGTTTGTTATGCTTGCTATGGTATTATATATTTACATATTCTTATGACTGTGTTTTATGTTGTAAGTGTTTGATATATAGTGTATTATGTTGTATTTGTTGTATGTTTTATAATATGATTATTTTATGAAAATATTTTGCAATATTCTTTGCTGTTTACTAAATAATTCGTATCTTTGTAATGTAAGAAAGAGATAGATATAAGGTTCTTGTTCTTACAGGCGTGTTATTAAGTGTTGGAATAAAAAAGAGAGCCTTAACACGGCAATGTTAAGACCCTCGTAGGTTGGGAATACTTAAAGAAGTACCCCCCCCCCAAGCGGAGGCAAAAGTACTTCTTTAATTTCTCACCTGCAAATATTCTTCCATTTATTTACATACTTGATACAAATACGTTTTAGTCTTATTGTGTTAGGCTTCTGGTATCGTGTTGTATTGGTTTACGTGTACGCGCTATAATGTTGAATCATTAACAATTTAAACTATAGCATTATGAAAGCAATGAATTTCTACACCGCAAACGGTTGGGCAGGTTCGAACTATGACAGTAATTTAAGTACAAAGGAAATCGCCGCAAAGGTCAGGGCTTTTGCAAAGAAGAATTTCCCGGACTTTAAATTCTCTGTACGTTCTGAATGGAGTATGTACACGGATTCAATGTATGTTGAGCTGAAAGAAGGCACTTGCATTCCTTTCGTTGAAGGTTCAAGAAGTGCAGAACGTGGCTATATGTCCACGATGAACACCGTAAAGGGATGGGAAGATGAGTTAACGCCGGAAATGTTCAAAGTGTTGGACGCTGTTACGACTTACGCAAGTTCTTTCCGTTACGATGATAGCGACGGCATGCAGGATTATTACGACACTAATTTTTATTTAAAGATAAAAGTGAGTGATGAATATAAGGTTGTAGAACCGAAAGCAAAGAAAAGCAGCGTTAAGGCTGAAAAGGCTGAGGAAGTCAAAGAAGTGGAAGCCGTGACGGTTGAAGGTCTGGAAATCGTGGACTATTCAGAAAAGGCGGTCGCTGTGTTTGGCGAGACGAAGGCTATCAAAGACCAGTTAAAGGAACTAGGCGGACGCTTTAACCCTTCTTTAAATTATAACGGAGAAAAGCGTGCCGGCTGGATATTCAGCAAGAAGCAAGCGGACAAGGTGAAAGAGTTGATAACGCCTACAGAATTGCCGGCGCTTCCTGAAGAAATATATATCCCGGAACTTGCGGAGGAAACGGGACCATTTGAAAATATCCATTTAATTGAGACGGACAACTTTAACGGCGTGCGCTATTACGATATTGAAGGCGCGGGAATCATAACCAGCGCGAAAGTACGTGCAGATATACAGCCGGGCGATGTTTTCAATGTATATACGGATGGAGAACGTAAGTTTCGCGTAACCTATGACGGTGTGAGCGTGAAAAGCAGCTTAAAAAAAGATTTACCCGGTATAATTGAGTTTAACGACAAGATAGAATCGGGCACGCTTAGCGCCTCATCACATTACACCCCGCTTGCGGAGGGTGTGGAATTTTACGAGAAGAAAGTAAAAGGAAAGCGTTACACCGTAAAGGATAAGCCGTTAACACCTGGATATTATGGCGTATTAGATAGTTTGGACAACTGTATAATAGAATGCTATCCGACTAAAGAAGAAGCCGCAAAAGAGGCGGAGATGCTTAACACGCATATAGGCGAAAACGGACGGTTAAGAAGTATTATATAATTATATAGGAGGATATAATATGAAGGCTAACGATATTGTTATAAATGAACGCGAATTGCTTAATACAAAAATATATAATCCGGAATTTGATAGTGTCAAAAGTATTCCGTGTATAATGGTGTTGCGGTTGATGGATACAGAGGAATACGGGTGCGACTATTGCGGGGCCTTGAATCTGGTTTTAGAACTGTTCCCGGGAATCGACCGGGCGGAGCTTGAAAAAGAGTTAGACCAGTTCGTATAAATGTATGTTAGGTATTATGTTATTGTTATTCGGTGCCGTGTTGTTTGTCAGCGGCACCGATATAGAGAGAATCAAGGAATTTATAAACGATGAATCAGATAAATTTTAAGGATATGGGAGTGTTGGCGTTGCATATTAATAAGGAAAAGCATTTATTTGCCGCTGAAAAGGTTCATATATCACAAATAAAGCAAGGTGATATAGTGTATCATGACGGACAATCTAAAACCGTCGGTAAAGGTTCTCTAAAATACGATAGTTTTGCAGGATATACGCTCTTTGGGGACTCTTATTTGTTGGGAAGAGAATCAGTAATACGGTTTGTTATGACGGAAGGCGGAAAGCTGGTTGCTGTTAAAGATTAAAGCAGAATTAAGGTAGGAGGTATAAATAGTTGGCGGATTTAATAAACGAATAATTTAAAGGAGAAAATAATATGTATTTAGGTTTTATTCTTTGGGCAATTGTTCTGGTAGTAATATTATGGAACATCAGCCCGGCGCTGGTTATTACATCTGTTTTAATAGGAATTGCCATGGCGATAGGAAAAACAAAAGATAATAAATCAGGTGAATAATATGGAGACTTTAAAGGAAGTGTTTTTGAAGAAATACCCGCAATACGGAAAGGTGTTGCGGGTGTATGAAGAGGTTAACGAAGTGGAATGTACATTCGACAGCATAACAAAACCGAGGTTGTACAACTTTGTTCAGGCTCTTAATGAAAGGGTGGCCACCAATAGCGCTAAAACCTATTGCGCTATGCTTAAATCAATTCTTAACCTGTACAGCGATATGTATTCTTTTCCAAAAGGTTTTGAGGCTATATTGACCTTAAAAAAGGACGCTACGCAAAGTACGTGGCTAACGGATGACGAGATAAAAACGTTATTGGCGTATAATCCTATTAATGAAACGGAGCGCGCTGTAAAAAATTGCTTTTTGCTCGGTTGCCTTACAGGCGCCAGACATTCGGATTATATAGAATTTACAGAGGACAACATAGTAGACGGAAGGCTGATATATGTTTCACGGAAAACCAAGATTAAAGCGGAGATACCGGCGGCTCCTGCTGTGCTCCGGATATTGAAAGAAAACCGGGAATACGGCATCAATGAACGAAAGGTTTCGGATGTGACCTTTAATGACACGATAAGAAGCATATGCCGGCGATGTGGGATAAGCAAGCGTATAAAGCTGTACCAGGCGGGCGAATATATAACCGGTGAAAAGTGGGAATTTATTTCCTCGCATTCCGCCCGGAAGTCTTGCGCAACCAACTTATATTTAAGAGGTGCGGACTTGTATTCTATCAGCCGGATGTTAGGGCATTCCAGTGTAACGATGACTGAAACGTATATATGCTGCGGGCTGCGTGAATTATCAGATAAAATAATGGGATATTTCAACGGGTTTAAATAATATGCTTTAAAACATGCTGTATAAGATGAATTAAAGAAGGATAAACGGTATTTTTGCAAACAATTAAAAACAAGGTTATGAAAACTTACGATGTATATTTCAATGACTCCAATGATTCTAATAACAAGGGTTTTAACGAATCATTCGAGTACTGCAAAAATTATATAGAAGCCTATAATGGTACCAATGAATCATATTTCGGGGATTATAAGGGAGGAATCGTCTCAATCGTGTGTAATGAAACCGGAGAAGAGGTTTACTCAGAGGATATAAGATAGAATGGCACAAGAAAGTAAATACGCATACGACGAAGATAATGTAAAGGCTATTGTTCATTGGGCTTTAACGGCTCAATTACCTGCTCAAATAGAGTTGAGCGAGTCGGAGAATATATTGGATGTCAAGAAATACGTACAGGCGAATATACACGATATAAACCAGCATTTCCCCGACCCGTTTTATAACCCGTCAATTGACAGGCTGTACAGATTAAAAGAATTTATTGAAGGGCGAGAATGATTTTATAACCCAGTGGGTTGTTGCGCTTGTTTTGGGTTGAATTTAACCCACTGGGTTGTTTGGATTATAACTTGCTGTCCATCTTTTCAAATTCTTCCTGCACGGACTTATTCAACACCTTCGCGTATATCTGGGTTGTCTTTATATCTGTATGTCCCATCATTTTGGCAAGGTTTTCGATTGATACGCCCATATTCAGAGCCATTACCGCAAAACTGTGTCTTGCCATGTGGGAATGAAGGCTTTGCTTTATTCTTGCAATTTCCTGAACGACTTTCAACCTTAAATTATATTGGTAATTGCTTATTATCGGTAGCTTGAAGTCGTATTTTCTCAATATTTCCATTGCGGGCTTTAGGAGCATAAGAAAGTATTCTTCTTCTGTTTTTATTCTAATATCTCTAATAAAAAAATTGCTTCCTTTCTTGATTACTCCGCAGAAATCGAATTTGGATAAATCTGCATAAGACAGACCGGTGAAGCATTGGAAGACAAATAAGTCCCTAACCTTACTAATGCTTTCTGATGTTATTTCTAAGTTCTGTATTTGCTTTATTTGGTCCATGGTAAGGTATTTTATTCCTTCGCTTTTCCCACGGTCAAATTTGAGTCTATTATATGGGTTGTCTTTTAACAACTCATATTTAATAGCTTCGTTTATATATCTTTTCAAGCGTTTGTGATAGCCATGAACGGTGGTCTGTTTATTGTATTTCTTATGTAGGAAATCATCATAATACATTATGTTGGCCGTTGTTATGTCGGAAAAATAAACGATTCTACCAAATTCTTCCAGAGAGTTTATTAATGTAGCATGGGTGTTTAAAGTCCCCTTTCTTAAATCTGTTCTTTCGCTTACCCGGCGCTTTATGAAGTCAAGAAAACTCTCTTTCTGCTGTGAATACTTTAGGAAATGCTCCAGCTTTTCAAAGTTAAAGGGCTCCTTATTCTTTATAAGGGAGTTGATAAATTCGTTTATATTCTGTATCTGTGCATCGAGTCTTTCGTTCAGATCTATGGACTGAACTGTATTCTTGACTTTGTTTTTTTCACTCCATTGGTCGGAATATAGCCTAACGCCTGTACTAATCCATTTCCTTTTCCGTTCAAATAATATTTCTATCTGAACGGTTCCTTTTGTTGTCTTGCTTGCTGTGTGTTTCCGGTCAAACACAAATCTTACTGTTGGGTACTTCATAATTTAAAAGATTTGGTATCACACAAGGGTATCACATTTGTTGCACATTTCATGAAATACAATGAAATATAGTGAACTAAAATGAAACAAATATAGAACCGCGTTTGTTCGTATAAATCATTGATAATTACATAATATGCTGATAATAAGAAAAAAGGGGTTACATTTCTGTAATCCCTTGCTGTGATTCGCTTGGGGCCCGAACCCAGAGCCCCAATCTGCCTAGGAGTAATTGGATGGTATGTAATATGTTTATTATCAGATGTTTGAACCTATATAGTTCGACATTGCTTACAAAAATAGGTTCAGTTCCTACATAATTTGCAGGTGAACCTTGTAGGATATTAGTATTCAACCGGATACATCAGGCAGTTGGTTGCAGGGCCTTTGAATAGCCACCTCTTTCTATCTGCATGAAGAATTTGACGTTACGGAGGTAGTGTTCTCCGGCTCGCCGGAACGGACGGGAAAAGCCGGTTATTCCCGTTTCTTTTGGGAGTTCCTACATTCCTCAGTTTTGGCATGTCCGTTCACATAAATACTGGCTTCTTCACGGAATCTTTCACGTTCCGGTGTTCCGGGTTTACCGAACAGGGAATCCATGAGTTCGTCAATATCGGTCAGAACATTTTCTTTCAAAGTTTCCTTTTTTGCCTTCATGTTCCAAAGATAGTTCTCTTGCAGGAGAATGCCAAGTTTTATGGCGCAAAATTGTGAAAAATGGTGTGATAAGGATTTCGTACTATGTGGTAATATGGGCTGAAAAGTTATATGATATAGCTGTCTTTAGCAATTATTTCTACTATGTATTTTATGATTATGAGTAGTATATTAGCTGTTATTTTTTCCAGAGAATATGATAGTTCCCTTTTTTGATTTAATCCTCTAAGATATTTTCATGAATTATATGTTATTTTCTCTTGACAGGTTGCTTTTTATAAAAATATTCTATTATAGATGACATGATTTTACTTTCTTATAATATTTTATTGAACGAATTTAATGGTCAGCTATTATATAAATATAAGTAAAATTTGTACGATTGGAATTATTCCTTTTAATAACACTTTTTGATGCGTTGTTAATTATTTTTTGATGATAGGATGTTTATGAACTACTATGCATTGATTGTGTTCGTGTTTATAGAACATTTGACTTTTTTATCTGCTTAATATTTATCAAAAATTCATTTGGTGATTATTTTATAAGCTCAGTTCTTTTGATGGTCTTACTATCGGTGCCATTGGTAACAGATATTTTTCTGATCATAATTTGCCTATAATTGTAAATGAAATAAGAAATATCTAGTTCTATGAGCGTTGACTGTAATGTATTCTCGACTCAACGATACTTTTGCTTGAAGTTCTCTAAACCCTTGTTGTAAATTAAAATATTTTTAGTGCTATAGAATAAATAAAAACACATAAAGAAGAAAACGTGTTCAAAATTTTACCAATGCAAATACCTTTCCAGACATCTCTTCTAATATTCAAAGCTCCGATTATCCCTTAGAAGATAAATAATAAAATTCTTAAACTGAGATTCCTGTCATTTTGACATTTATAAATTAAAATTATGGATATTCTCTACATGGATTCATTATTGGCATGTATTTTGTTGTAAAAATATATTATTGTATATTATATCAATAATAACGAGAAATTTAAAGTCTTTTTAAAGGGCTAATTGTTTAACCGCCATTTTGGCTTAAAATTTAAGGAATTATGAAAAAATTTCAAAAGCCTCAGTTGGTAGCTCAGGGATCTGTAAAAATGGCAGATTGTCGTCCAAATAGTAGACCCTGTGGTAGACCTTGCAATCCTCCTGGACCTGGAGGACATCGCTAAATTTTGTATATCAGATGATGTAGAATACATCATCTGATATTTTATTGTTTTAACATATCGATTTGTATGAAATATTATAAAATAAATCCGCAGATTCTTTTTCGACATTATGGCGATTTTGGCTATTTGACAGACAATAGAAATTTTGGTTATAATTTTCTTAATGAGGAATTTGTTCTTGGAGATGAAATAATATCTGAAACTGGTGCTGATATTGTATCATGTCTTAAAAAGGAGCCCCTTTCTATCAATGATATTTTGAATAGTGTATATCGTATTTTTGGATATGAAAATGGGCTAGAACATGATGTTATTGAATTTCTAGAACTTCTTTGTTCAAAAGGTTTTATAATTAGTGGGAGTACAGAAGAAGAGTGCGCGAATGGTAGATTTGAGTTTAAAGTATTGACAAATGAAAGTAGAAATCAAGAAAAGGGCAACTCACCGATAGAGACTCAAACCTTTTTATCTAAACGTTTTGGAGATAATCCTTTTCCAACAAGTATTCATGTAGAAATAGCAAGTGAATGTAATGAAAGATGCGTTCATTGTTATATTCCGCATGAATTTAAGTCAGATTTAATAGATGATGGCTTGTTCCTTGAAATTCTTCATCAAGCGAGGAAAATGAACTTGTTACATATTACTATAAGTGGTGGTGAACCTATGTTACATCCTCATTTCATTGATTTTTTGAGAGAATGTAGAATTAATGATATGTCTGTTAATGTTCTTTCAAATCTTACGCTGCTTAATGATGAAATGGTAGCAGAAATGAAACTAAACCCACTGCTTAGTGTACAAACATCTGTGTATTCAATGATTCCAGATATTCATGATGGTATTACACATAAAAAGAATAGTCTGAATAGGACTCTTTCTTCTATCGTTAAATTGATAGAAAATCGTATACCAGTCCAAATTAGCTGTCCTATATTAAAAGTAAATTATGATAGCTATAAAGACGTTCAAAGGTGGGCTGTGGATCATAACATATCTGTCGGTATTGATTTCTCAATAATAGCTCGATATAACCATAATCAAGAAAATTTAGGTTGCAGATTATCGTATGAAGAATTAGAACATATTATTTCTGAAAAGATTATTAATGATTCTGAATATATTGAAGACTTGAAAAAGGAAATTACAGAAAACAAGAGAAAAACAGAAGATTCTTACATATGTAGTATTTGTAATTCATCTATTTGTATTGGTCCTAGTGGTAATGTTTTTCCATGCGTTGGATGGACAAATAAAGTTGTAGGAAATATTGTGAATAATAGTCTTTATGATATTTGGATTCAATCTGATGAAGTGAAGCGTTTGCGAACAATACGGCTTAAAGATTTTATAGAATGTAAAGGATGCAATTTTAAAGAATATTGTACTATTTGTATGGTAAGAAACTCAAATGAAAGTCCTACGGGTAACCCATTTGAATTAAGTCGATATTTTTGTAATATTGCAAAAATAAAAAAGGAATTACACAATAAATATTGTAGTAATTTAAAGAGAAAATAACACATTATGACTTTAAGGGTTGTATTTATAACCATAGAACAACCAAAACTAATCAGAAATATCCGAGTGTAAATCTTTAATTACCAGCATATTCTAAAATTTAACACTTTTCGGTTGCCATTTGTCGCTTCCCAAATTTCCACATATTTTTGAGACGTATTTCTGACGTGGAGAATTTGCGGGGCTTGTTTTTTGTCACACCGTGCAGACAGTTGACAAGGGTTTACAACCGTTTACGACAAGCGACAATAACCGCCCCGATATGCGGAAACAGTCACACTGTGTAGAAAAGCGACAATGGTTGACTTCCGTTCACATCCGTTTACCATTTCAGAGATATAGGATTGAAGAAATGAACCATTAAACGATAAAACGGTATGAAAGCAACCAGAAAATGCAGTTTTTGCGGCAAGTCCTTTGTAACCCGAAGCGGTATGCAAAGATATTGCAGTGAGGCTTGTCAGGCAGAAGCCAAACGAGCCAGAGTGATGCAGAAGAACAACCTCTTCAAAGTCGCCCAACCCTTGATGGAGATACAGCATCAGGAGTATCTCACCTTTTCCAAAGCAGCCATCCTCATGGGCTGTTCCCGACAGTACATTTACAAACTTGTAGCCATCGGCAAGCTGAAAGCCTCACGCATCAGCAACCGCATGGCATTCATCCGCAGAGCCGACATCGAGCAGATGTTGGAGGGCAATCCCTATCACCGCATCCTGCCCGGCAACACCTCCACACCAAGGAAATCATCTTCATCTTCCTTACCTGCCAAAAGAGAAAAAAGGGAAAAGGAAAGCGAAGAAGTGTTGGACTTCTATTCGGGCGAGGAGGTGATGTCCCTTTTTAAGGTAAAGCAGTCATGGCTTTACACTTCCGCCAAGCGTAACCATATCCCCATCTGCCGTATCGCAGGAAAGAACTATTACAGCAAGAAGCATATTGACGAGTTTTTCGGTGTGGCAGTTGATATTAGCGAAATTACCGACTGGCTACTGACCGAGGAGGTGGAGGAACTGTTCGGCATGAAGCCGACCGCACTCCGTGCCTACACCTATCGCCATAAGATACCCACTAAAAGAGAGTACGGGCGTACCTATTACTCCAAATCACATTTGAACGAACTCCGCAGAACTGACCTTGTGAACGATGAACGCTACTATACCGTTGAGCAGGTGCAGCAAATCTATGGTCTTTCGTCAGCCAACATCTGCCATATCGTCAAGGTGAAGCACATCGAAAAGATAAAGGTGGGTGTGAAAAACCTGCTTTTGCGCTCAGATGTGGAGCGTGTCATGGCTGAAAGGAACAAATAACCGTGAAAAATCGGGATTATCGAAAATTATTTCAAAATGATGTATCGTGGAGGTATTCACGGATATTTCACGTTGTTCCTTTGCCATCGGAAACATGGATACAACTCCAAAATGTATACAACCAATTAAAACATAATTATTATGAGTAAATGCAAAACAGTTACCTTGCGTAAGCGCAAGATTAAGAACGGGACACAGTATTCACTATGCCTTGACTACTATCCCGGCTACCGTGACAATGTCACCATGAGAGTGATTACACGTGAAGCCTTAGGAATTTACATCTTCGCCAAACCTGCAAACCAGCAGGAACGGGACTTCAACGCACGCATGATGAAGAAAGCGGTCATCCTGCGCAACCAGCGCTACGAAGCCATTTTCAATGAAAACAACGGCTTTTTTGACAAGACCAAGATGAAGGGCGATTTCCTTGCCTATTTCAAAGGACTGGCTGACCGCAAGAATATCAAGTGGCAGCACGTATACAAGCATTTCCAGCGGTTCGTGAACGGCAAATGCACCTTTGAGGAGGTGGATGTGGATTTGTGCCGCAAGTTCATGGAATACCTGCTTGATGCACCCCAATCCATCCACACCAACCAAAAGCTGCACATCAACTCCGCAGCAGGCTATTGGTCAACTTTCCGTGCCGTGCTGCACACCGCTTACCGTGACAGGAAGATAAAGGAGAACCCAAACGGCTTCTTAGACCGCATCGAGTGCATTCCCACCATCAGGGAGCATTTGAGCCAAGAGGAACTGATACGGCTTGCCGAAACACCCTGTGAGGAGGAGGTCTTGAAAAAAGCTTTTCTTTTCGCCTGTCTTACGGGACTGAGAAAGAGCGACATCAGACAGCTCACGTGGCAGCAGATACAACCATACACCAACGGCAGGATGTTCGTTACCACCCGTATGCAGAAAACCAAAGAAATAGTGCATAACCCCATCAGTGATGAAGCCTATGGACTGCTGGGAGAACGGGGCGAGGGACTTATCTTTGAGGATTTCAAGGACAAGATGCTGCAAGGACCACTCCAACGGTGGCTCACGGCAGCAGGGATAACCAAGAAAATCACCTTTCACTGTACCCGCCACAGCTTCGGAAGCCTGCACGTGGAAATGGGAACGGACATGGCTGTCATCCAAGCCTATCTCGGACATAAGAACATTACCACCACACAAATCTATTCCAAGATAGCAGCGCAGCAGATGTGTCAGGTGGTGGACAAGATAACCTTGAAGCGCAAGGAGGCATAAATGTCTCACATTGACAGGTATTCAGAGGGGCGGTTATGGCTACAAGGCTATAATCGCCCCTCTATGTTTTTGGCTTGATGCCACCATTTATAAGCCCCTCAGAGTATGAAACAGAGTATGATATGATGACATTTCGTGAAATACATTGAAAAAGACCGTTCTAACCGCAAATAACGGGCAGTAATTGGGAAAAATAGCATTAACTTTGCACAAAATAATACAGGAACATTCAATCTCTCAACGAAATATGGAATCATCAATCAAGGACAAATACATCATCTTGGGCTTTGTCGGCTTCGCCATCGTCCTAATATCTTCCATTGCCACGCTGGTAATAGCGGACAGCTTCAACCAAGACAACTTTGTCAGGTGGATAGTATTCGTATGCTGTAACCTGTTGGGATGGTTGCTCTATCTCTCCTTTCAGACACTTATCTTTGATACATACGAAATCTACAAAATCAAGTTCGGCAAGAAAGAAACGATTGCCGAAGCCATAGAGGTGCAGGAAGAACTGTCACAAAATACACTTGAAGAAGCCACATCTGTGCCTGGACCTACATCAGTCCCTGAGCCTGTACCCGAATCATCCCCGACAAAAGAAGAGACACTTATCCAAACACAACCGATAGAGCTTACTATCGCCCCGGATCTTCACGAAAAGAACCGTGCCAATTACGCAAGCAGAGAGCAACGGGAAAAGGAAGAGCGCATCCGCATGGTCATGGAGTATTGCCATTATTACCTGCCTCGCATTGCCGACCAAGAAACCGTGAACCACATCTGTACTGAGGTGGACAAATGGATGAATCTTAACACTTATACCCCGAAGCCCATACAAAGACCGTTTACCAAAGACATCAACAACATTCCACTCCGTCACTTCGTATGGAATATCTCTGAGCGTTTCCTGTACAAGAGATACTACAATGGGGATAACCGTGCCAAGTTCATCAAAGCCCTTTTCCCGAAATCGTTTGCTGATACAGACTTATCAACCATCAAGAATTTCAAGGTAGAGCCGTTAAAGACGGAAATTCCCATTGATGAACCCGAAAACGGCAAACTTGATTTCCACTATCCCGAGGATTATGTGCGGAATTAGGATAATCACGACACCAACGACAACCATCCGGTAACTCATAACCGCCTGTTTTACATCGTTTCCCGAGTAATTTTACCCGTCATTTATGGCTGGGCTTAATTATTCGGGAATTATTTTGCAATGACGTGTCGTGGAGATATTCACGGATATATCATTTCAGTCCTTTGCGCCAAGTCTTACAAAAGAGACGAGTACGCGAATGGAAAAATCAATTCTTACCTTCAACGACCTCCCCGAGGTTGTCGCTCAGCTTCGAGACGAAGTGATGAGCCTGAAAAGCCTGCTCGCCGAGCAGCGCAGTGTGAACAATGCCAAAACGGTGGACACCCACGTGCCCATGTCTGTGGACGAGGCAGCAGAGTATTTAGGTATCCCTAAGGGTACGCTCTACATGAAACTGTCAGAAGGGACAATCCCTGCCACCAAGCCCGGCAAACGCTATTGCCTTTACCGTGACGAACTGGACAAGTGGCTGGAAACCGCCCGAAAGAATCCCATACCGTTGTCAGACGAGGAACTGAACAAGTCCTTATCCTCTTCCCACCGTCGCAAGCCCAACCCACGTAACTGGTGAATGATATGGAAGAGGATAAGAACTATATCAACCTGATACGTGGCGACCTCACAAAAGCATCCCAAGCGCATAACGGTATGCCCGACAGTGTAGGCATGATGAATATCAAGACGGCAAACCAAACCATTCTTGAAGCATCGTTATTGCCTACGCCCCGTGCGCTGTGGGACAGCTTTTGGTACGAGGGGGAACTCTCCTGCTTGTTTGCCGATTCCAACGTGGGCAAGTCCATCCTTGCCGTGCAGATAGCCGACCGCATCGCCCGAACCGACAATGTGCTGTATCTGGACTTTGAACTGTCCGAAAAGCAGTTCCAGCTCCGCTATACCAACGAGCATGGAGAGCTCTACACCTTTCCCGACAAACTCTATCGGGTGTCTATTGACTGCAACCAGCTTTTGGATGCCAACTTTGAGGAAGCTATCATAGGCGGCATTGAACAGATGGCTGTGCAGACCGACTGCAAGATTTTCATCATTGACAATCTTACCTACCTGTGTTGCGCCATGGAGAAAGGCGATGCCGCAGGACGGCTGATGATTCAGCTGAACAATCTCAAAAAGAGATATGCGCTCTCTATCCTTGTCCTAGCACATACGCCCAAACGCTCTTTGGATTGTCCCATCACATCCAACGACCTTGCCGGAAGCAAACGGCTCTACAATTTCTTTGACAGCGTGTTCACCATTGGAAAAAGTGCCCAAGACGGAGGGCTTCGCTATGTGAAGCAGCTTAAAGTGCGCTATGGCACGTTCTCTCATGATGCGGATAATGTAATCGTTTACGAGATTGACAAGGTGGATGCTTTCTTGCAGTTCGTGTTCAGGGGCTATTCCACGGAAAAGGAACACTTGAAAAAATTGGGCGACAATGAATCAAGCCAAAGGGATTGCCAAATTCTGCAACTCTCCCAATCGGGCAAGTCCGTCAGGGAGATAGCCTCACAGGTGAATTGTGGCAAGTCCACCGTAAACCGTATCATCCAGCGCAGCAAAGAGAGTAAAAACGCAGGTGTCCCAAGTGTCCCACTGTCCCAACCCTTAGAGTGTGGGACAATGGGACAGGATGGGACAGCCGACAATCAACCATCAAAAACGGACTAAGCTATGGGCAATTATTCATTACAGAAGTATAAAGGAACGGCAACACGGCATACCTGCCCCAAATGCGGAGACAGGCATTCTTTCGTCTATTACGTGGACGAAAATAATGTGCCGTTGCATCCATCGGTCGGCAGATGTAACCACGAAAGCGGTTGTGGGTATCACTACACTCCGAAAGAGTATTTTCAAGAGCATCCTGAACACAGAACTACCAATGATTTCTCTTTTGACAGGCAAAGAGCAGAGCAGAAGAAAGTGAAGCAGCAAAGTAAGCCGACAGCCATCGGCTATATTCCCCCTCACTATGTGGAGAAGTCGCAAAGCGAGCGTAGCAATTTCTTCCGTTTCCTCTTCACACTCCTTACTTCCTACTATGGCGACAAGGCGAAAGAGGTGTTGAAGCGGTTGTTGGAGGAATACCGTTTGGGGGCTACCCGTGACGGCTCTGTTATCTTTTGGCAGATAGACAGGACGGGCAAGGTACGCACGGGAAAGGTGATGCAGTACAATCCCGAAGACGGACACCGTATCAAGGGAGGACAGACATCGGCAGTGAACTGGATACACAGCATATTGAAAAAGCAGCGTGTGTTGGCAGAGGATTGGCAACTATCCCAATGCCTTTTCGGGGAACACTTGTTGAAAACGCATCCCGACAAGGTGGTGGTCTTGGTGGAATCCGAGAAGAGTGCCGTTATCGGTTCTGCTATCTTCCCCGATTATGTATGGCTGGCTACGGGTGGTAAGAGTCAGATGAGAGAAGAGAAACTCCGTGTACTGTCAGGGCGAACCGTGCTTCTCTTTCCCGATGCCGATGCTTATGCCGAGTGGAAACAGCGAGCCGAGAGCATGTACTTTTGTAAGGTGGTGGTTTCGGACATCATCGAAAGGAATGCCACCCCGAAACAAAAAGAAGCCCATATCGACATAGCCGATTGGATTATCTTTCAGATACGGGAGGGCAAGGTGATGAGTACAGCCAACCACTTGGTCGAGGCTGAGAGAATCCTCCAGCGGATGATAGAGAAGAATCCCGTCCTGCAAAAACTGATAGACGATTTAGACCTTGTGCTGGTCGGTGCATCTCCAATCGGCAACGATGATGAAAAACCTCCCTGACGGAGGAGAGCGGAAGCCGTAGGCTGGAGTTTGCAGACAATGGCTTGCCATTGATATAGCCCACTATAACTACACGCTCCGCTTACGTAGTTGTGGGCTCTCCCGAGGGGATTAGGGTTTTACCCTAATGACCCACTCAGGGCGTTTCTCCCCTGAGAACCCAGAGCAAAGAGTGACCCTCTCTTTGCAATCTCCGCTTATGGGTTGCACCCCTAAGAACCCCATGCGTTTACGGACAGCGGAAAAGCAAACAATAAAGTACAAACCAAAAAACAAGTATCTATGGCAACAAAATCAAGCATACATATCAAGCCCTGCAACATCGCATCGAGCGAGGCTCACAACAGGAGGACTGCCGAATACATGCGCCACATCGGAGAGTCCAGAATCTATGTCGTTCCTGAACTATCCACCGATAACGAACAGTGGATAAATCCCGACTTCGGCAGTCCGGATTTGCGGATGCATTATGACAATATCAGACAGATGGTAAAGGAAAAGACCGGACGTGCCATGCAGGAAAAGGAGCGTGAACGCAAAGGCAAGAACGGTAAAATAGTCAAGATTGCGGGATGCTCCCCCATACGTGAAGGAGTGCTGCTTGTCAGGTCGGACACCACACTGGCAGACGTGCGTAAATTCGGTGAGGAGTGTCAAAGACGCTGGGGAATCACACCGCTGCAAATCTTCCTGCACAAGGATGAAGGGCATTGGCTGAACGGTCAGCCGGAAGCGGAAGACAGGGAAAGCTTCAAAGTCGGGGACAGATGGTTCAAGCCGAACTATCATGCCCATATCGTTTTCGACTGGATGAACCACGAAACAGGAAAGAGCCGAAAGCTCAATGACGATGACATGATGCAGATGCAGACCCTTGCATCCGACATCCTGCTGATGGAACGCGGGCAGTCAAAGGCTGTCACTGGTAAGGAGCATCTGGAACGGAACGACTTTATCATTGAGAAGCAGAAAGCTGAACTGCAACGCATGGATGCAGCCAAACGGCACAAAGAAGAACAGATAAATCTTGCCGAGCAGGAACTGAAACAGGTGAAATCAGAAATACGCACTGACAAGTTAAAGAAGACAGCCACCACGGCAGCGACAGCCATAACTAGTGGAGTTGCTTCTCTTTTCGGGAGTGGAAAACTGAAAGAACTGGAACGTGCCAACGAAAAACTGCAAGACGAGGTTTCAAAACGGAACACCAATATTGAAAAATTGCAGAGCCAAGTACAGCAGATGCAGAAACAGCATGATACGCAAATCCACAATCTCAGAGAAATGCACAGGCAGGAACTTGACATGAAAGAAAAAGAACTGTCACGGCTCGCCAGAATCATAGACAAGGCTTTCAGGTGGTTTCCGATGTTCAGGGAAATGCTGCGCATGGAAAAGTTTTGTGCCATGCTGGGATTCTCTAAAGAAATGACTGAAAGTCTTATAGTCAAAAAAGAAGCCCTGAAATGTAGCGGTAAAATCTATTCCGAGCAACACAGGCGGAACTTTGATATAAAGGATGATATTTTAAGGGTGGAAAATGACCCTGACGATGAAAGCAGGCTGAACCTGACAATAAACAGGAAGCCGATTGCCGACTGGTTCAGGGAGCAATGGCACAGGCTTAGATATGGAGCAAGAGTGCCGCAACAGGAAGAAAGAAAAAGTAGAGGATTCAAATTATAATAGAAGCAATTTGATTAGTAATCTAAAAGCACTCCGATAACGATTAGAGTGCTTTTAGATTGTTTATCATTAATTATCAAAGCAAGTGCAGTTTAAGATTTTACTGAAGTTTGCATTAATAAAGAATATACTACAGCTGATATATGCGCAACATATTGTGACGCTTGTGATTCATTTCCCTTGAAATCCTTAACAAATACCGCTAAGGTATAACTGATATTATTAGGCAGACATATATAGGCAACATCATTGTGAGCTGCAAGAACACCATTTTCATTAACAGAACCTGAACCTGTCTTATGCGCTATAACAACCCCTTCTTTATCAAGAAGTGGAGCTGCTATCCTATCTACACCTGTTTTGCATTCTTTTAACGTATTCTTAATGAAACTTTGTTTCTCATCATCGATAAGACCTTCAGTAAACAAACGATTCATCAACATTGCAGCACCAAGAGGAGATGTATAGTTAGAGTAAGCCTTGTTATGGTCAGCCGACATTTCCTCTTCCGTATAAGCTATCTGAAAACTTGAACGAGGAATGAGTGTGGCTATAAAACTATCTGTTTGAGCGACATTAACCATATCCTTAAACATAAGGTTGCTTGCATTGTTGTCACTCTGAGTAAGAGTATAACGCAGCAAATCTCTCACTGTCAATGATATGACTGGCCCTGAATAATCTTTCAGCATAGGACTCCAAGTCTTTGGGTCAAGTTTATCCCTATTTATATTTACTAAGGTATCAAGTGAAATTCCTTTATTGTCAAAGTCATTACAAAGAGCTAATGCCTGATGAACCTTAAACACACTCATCATAGGATAAACACTCTTATTATTGACCTTAACCGTATCTCTGTTATTAACAATAACCGCCACACCAATTTCGCCAGGACAAGCTGAGACAATTTGAGAAATGCTATCAGTCAAAACATTTGTTAAAGGAGGATTTGCGCTATCTTTTGTCGCTGATTTATGGAACAATGAAAATACCAAGATGAAAATGCAAACTAAAGCTATACTCAAAACTACGATTTGTTTTTTTCTGTTTTTTTCCATGTTTATATTATTTATATTTGTTTGACGAGAATATCTTTATTTGCCGACAAAGGTACATAATTTTACGGAAAAATATGTTTCTAAAATATATAAATAGACAGCTGTGGGGAAAATGTGGGGAAAAATTAGATAATTAAAAAGGCTAAATGACTGGAAATAATCACTTAGCCTTTTAATCCGTACCCAGACCCGTACTTCGTAATTGCTGCGCCCATCATTCAAGACTGTCAAATCGGGTCTTTCCTGTCAAGCCAATGATGCCTATGCGTATGCCAAACACATGGATTACGGATTTCTCGTTCCGTGAACAAACACTTTATCCGCAACTCTGCTATGTGGTGTATTGGCTTAACTCCATTTCTATGGGCAACACTTTTGTTGCAGATTTCAAGCAGCTTTTATCGAAATACCCATCAGTAAGAACTCGTTTATTAGGCTTTCCTCATAATTGGGAACAAGAGCCTTTGTGGAGATAAAATAATTGCCCTGTTTCTTAAAAAGCACTGGGGCAAACCAGCTCCGTCTTTAATTGTTTCCAATAAATGGATTGTTTCAAGCCCCTATAGAAAGAGAACAAAAATTCCTGTGTGAAAATTAATCTACGACAAGGAGCAAGCAAGGAGCAATATCAAACAAAAATCAATACCTTTGCAGTACATATGAGATAGACCAAAACAAAAGTGGAATATCGGAAACGAATAGCAAGGAAAAGAGAAGAAACGACCCAAGTTGATGTCCTTTTTGAGTTAATAATCAATAAAAGCGTTAAATCTTCACCTTTTAGAATGTGCAATTAAAAATAACAACCATATTTCTGACTTATTATCTATAAAATATTGAGTAATAATCGGTTGTAAATACTGACTATATTTAAATGAGGTTGACTGTCTTGACTAGCCGTTTTTAGTTGTAAAACAATTTGCGATAAATAACGTTTCAGAACTCACTGAAACAGATAAGGACGCTCTGGTGAGTCAGCTTTTCGAGTACTATAAAAGGCTGGTAGCTCTCCAGGTCTATGCACAAATAACCTAAAATTTAAACCCGAAACTTATTACGATGTTTTGCATTTGATATTTCAATCTAAAATCACTATCTTTACTCCGTTGGAACAAGGCAAATTCCTATCGGAAAAACATAGAAATGAAGCAGGTGCAGAAGTGGGTGCTTTTATTGGAAGATTTTTATAACAGGTTGAATATCAGTTTGAATTAAAAACTCCGTTAGTCCCGTACGCACCGCTTCTCAAGAAAGCAAAATTAGGAAAAGCTCTGATTCTCAACGGAATTAGGGCTTTTTTGTTTGTTTGAGGTGAAGCAGAATATAGCGTTTCTACGAAGTATGTCAGGTGCAAATTCAGGGTCTTTTTTTTAAGGCCATATAAAAAGCCCCTGGTACACATCATACTTCATTGATTTTCATATTTTTGAGTAGGATTTGTCTGTCCCTTACTTATTAATTTATAAACCGCAAAACGTCTTGTAATGCTTTTCCAAATCGTTTAGTGAATATTTCACATCTGCTAATGCAAGAACAACGGCAATTTTGTTATTCATTTTTAATGCTGTTTGAATGGTTATTAAAAGGCATTTAATGAGAATTGAGCATGAATGTATTCTATATGCACAAAAAATAGTATTCAGATAAGATACTAATAATTATATACGACAAAGAGCCTGCCGTTTTTTAACAGCAGACTCTTTTTTATACAGGAAATATGTAAAGAGAGTAGTTTTAAAATTTGTATCCTACGGTAATGCCTATATTCGCATTGTGTGGGGCATTTCCATCCATGATCTTGCAAAATCCGAGTTGGGTGTCAAGCCCTACCAGAATTTGTCCGAATTCTACGCCTAGTCCGATGTTCCATCCTGCATCAAATCGGTTGTATCCAAGTCCGTCATCACCGAATGTGTCAATTTTCTTGTCAGCATTTATATCGACATTACCAATGGAGGCCTCGCCGTCGAATTTAGCTTTTCCACCTACGCCACAGGCAAGATATGGTCCTGTCGCAACCACTAAGTTGGTGTTGTTTGCAATGTTGAAGCGGAATTGTACATTGATGGGGAGTTCCAGATAAAGCTGGTTGATTTTTACATCTGCATCAGCATCCACGATACCTTCGTATCCTTCCGAATACTTTGCACCTTTCTGCGAGAAAAACAGTGAAGGTTGCAAGGAAATGATGTCGGTGAACTGATATTCCATTCCGACACCAAGACGTACTCCGGGTTTGAATTTGGAGTGATCCGAGTTGTCGCCGATATAGCTGCTGAGGTTAAGACCGGCTTTTACATTGAAAGACAATTGCGCAAAACTCATCGTGCAAAACAGCGCAAATAAAACGGTTAAAACACTTTTTTTCATCATAATTATAAGTTTAAAATCAGTTAGGTTGTTATTTTGAAATTTCCTTTTCTTTTTTTTGTATAATGTTGATAAAAGAAGAACTGATGATACCGGTAGGAATGGCTACCATCGCCACGCCTACCAGGCAGATGATACATCCCAGCAACTTCCCTAAAGGCGTAACCGGATAAATGTCTCCGTAACCTACGGTGGCAAATGTGATGATAGCCCACCATATTCCGTCTCCGATATTTTTGAAAACTTCGGGCTGAGCACCTCTTTCGATATAATACATGAGGATAGCCGAGAAGCAGATAGTGATGAAACTTGCAGTATATGCAGTTTCAAGTTCCTCTTTTACGGCTGAGAGCGCCCGACCGATAATCCGGAAAGAACGAGAGTGCCGTATCAGTTTGAAAATGATGAAAATATAAGGCAGGATGATGACATGCACCACTTCCGTATCCCAATATATATAGGTAAGGATACAAGGTAGCACAGCTACGAAATCTACAAATCCATAGAAAGAGAATGTGTATTTCAGACGTGCTTTCACAGCCTTTCTGCCGGGATAAAGTGCCGGTGCGGATAAGATACGGGCTATATACTCCACTAAAAATACGAAAGAGGATACATAGGTCACTCCGAATAGAGGCAACCTGTATGCGGCCATTTCCTCATACGAACTTCCGATGATTGCTGCAATGGAGATAAGGATAAAGAAAAGTACGAAATAATGTACATACTTTCTCCCTAAAAAGCGCTGTATCAATATATAAAGTTTCATTACGGATAAATTTGTATGCGAGCTTTGTTCCGTCGTTTTTTTTAGTTTAATAATTTTATTGTACGGTACATGGTTCTGCCCAATGTTTTCAACCCAAAAAACAAAACCTTGTCCGAATGCAGAAACGAAGGTAGCAATATATTTATTGTTTGAAAAATAAAACATGGTATAAAAAACATTCATAGGCTACTAATCGGAAAAAGTGAATACTTTTGCTGGAAATATCAATATTAATCTTACTGTATACAGCTAAAAAAGAACAAAAAGAGCAATGTTAACTGTACGAGAATTTGGACTACGGACGGAAATCCATACCTTTGTTCCCATAATTCTATTTTGTAAATGATAATGAAAAAAGTAATTTGTTTATTGTCGCTATTGGCATGTTTATTTCCGGTTACCGGCATGGCGCAGGGCTTGCATTTCGGCTTGAAAGCAGGTGTGCTTGGCAACAAAGCGGATATTCACGGAATGAGTAGTCAGATCAAGGAAGAGAATCAGACCGGTTTTCAGGTAGGTCCCATGTTGCAATACCAGACCGGTTTTTATGGTCTTGCTCTTGACTTTTCCTTATTGTATGTGCAGCGCGGTGTGAAACTTACCAATACTGCCAACGGTGCAAGTACCGATGTAAAAACGCAAAGTATTGACATCCCTATTGAACTGAAATGGGAGATGGGCATATCAGACAATTTTGACCTCTTCCTGGGGGTGGGTCCTTCTTTTTCTTTTCTGGTAGATGAGGACAATTGGGGGCGTAAGCTTGCCCATATAGCTGTAGATGTCATAGACAAAGATCTCTCATCCATGGGTTGGCGTTCCACTGAGGTCGGTATCAATCTTGGCGGCGGTGTTAAGATTGTAAATCACCTGATGTTGAGCTGTTACTATAATATCGGTCTGACGCAATCTGCCAAACATCATATCGGTGGAAACAAGCACGATGCCATAGACCAGATATTTGACGGCGATGTGTTTGAATCCAAAAACAGGTATTGGCAGTTATCCCTTTCTTATGTGTTTTAGTTGAAGATACGTGGTATGGATGGGGCTGTCTCCTTTTTATTGCTTATCTTTGCGGCCGCATTTACTGATAGACACAGATTGTCTGAAATTATTGGATTATGAAACAGAAACGGATACCGTTGGTAGGGGAGCAATACCTTGTTCCTTTTATATTGATTACTTCTCTCTTTTTCCTATGGGGATTTGCACATGCCATCCTGGATGTGCTGAATAAGCATTTTCAGGAACTGCTGGATATTACAAAGGCGCATTCGGCTTTTATCCAGGCGATGATGTATATGGGTTATTTCGTAATGGCTGTTCCCGCGGGATTGTTCATAAGCCGTTTCGGGTATCGCAGGGGAGTGGTTTTCGGATTGCTGCTGTACGGTATCGGTTCGTTGCTGTTTATTCCCGGGCAATACTATCTGTCATTCAATATGTTCTTGTTTGCCCTTTTTGTCATCGGTTGTGGATTGACATTCCTTGAAACGGCTGCCAATCCTTATGCAACGGAATTGGGGGCGAAGGAAACGGCAGCCAGCCGCCTGAATTTTGCACAGTCCTTCAATGGTTTGGGATGTATTTGCGCTCCTGTGCTGGCAGGTCTGCTTTTGTTTTCGGAAGATGGGAGCGGCAGTGCGGGTAATGTGGCTCTGCCTTATGTAGGCATGGGGATAGTGGTGCTGTTGGTAGCGTTGGTTTTCTCGAAGATTAAGTTACCCGAAATAGAGCATGGTGCAGAGGTGGATGAAGCCGGGCATGAAATAGGGTTGTGGTCGCACAAACTCTTTATCTTTGGTTTGCTGGCTCTGTTTGCTTACGAGATAGGGGAAATCTCCATTAATAGTTTTTTCATTAATTATGTAGTGGAACAGGGGTGGATGAATGCCCGTGAAGCCTCATTGGTACTCTCATTCGGCGGATTGGGATTATTTATGCTGGGACGTTTTGCAGGCAGTTGGATTATGGGGCGTGTACGTGCGGAGAAGATGCTGCTGGTTTGCGCTACGGGAACGGTGGTGACTACTCTTGTGGTATTGCTTGATATGGGCATGGTGTCGCTGGTGGCACTGCTCTGCGGATATGCTTTTGAGGCTATTATGTTTCCTACTATTTTCGCTCTTTCTCTGAGAGGGTTGGGCAACCATACCAAGCGCGCTTCCTCTTTCCTGATGATGTCTCCGGTAGGCGGGGTGGTAGGTCCGCTGTTGATGGGGCTTGTGGCGGATTATACAACAATGGTGATGGCGTTTATCGTACCTTTGGCTGCCTATTGCGTAGTATGGTGTTATGCACGCAAAATGCTGTCTGTTGCAAGAAAGGCACAATAAAGAGGTTGCCGATATAGGATAAAAAAAGAGTTGCAATATAGGGAACTGTCCCGTTATTGCAACTCTTTTATCTTTTATGCAAAGATGTGTATGTTACTTTATCTTATTCAAGTTTTCCTGTGCCTTTTCCGGTTCTATGGTCAAAGCTTTGGTGAACCATTCCTTTGCTATTTCACTGTCGCCCGACAGCCATGCCAGCACGCCCAGGTTGTTCCATGCACGAGGATCGTCTTTTACCCTTTCCATGTATTGCTGCGCGCGGTCAAAGTCACCATAAACGATGTTGGCGGAAGCTGCGTTGATATTGGCTACAATATCTGCCGGATAGTTGGTAGCGGCTATTTCGTAGACTTCTTTATATTCTTTTGTTCCCGGTTGGAAATTTTTGGCTACACCGTACATTTCCTGCAGATTCAGCATCTTGGGATTGGTATAAATCAACGTTGCGGCTTCGGAGTTGCGTACTTCGCGTATTTCGTAATCTATGGCGATAGACAGACGACGCAGGCGGGGATAATATTCATTCATCATGGCACGGTAGGAAGCGCTGCCCAATCCTGATTTCAGTCTGGCTTCACGTACATCGGGGTTGGTGTACTTATTGATTATTTCCAATGCTTTGTCCGCATAGTCGGGCTTGTCTTCCTCAAGCATCTTGACAAGGCTGTCCCAGTCTTCACCGGCTGATGTTACGTTCAGTATGCTGTCCGGGAAGTGATAACTTCCTCTGAGATAGAGGGCGAAAGAGTCGGCACGTTTTGTGGCTACGCGGTCGTTGGTCTTGGCAGAGCCGTCGGGTGAAGCATAGCCGCATATGTTGATAGCTTTGAAAGTAACCAAGTCGCCTTCGGTCAGCGGGTTCAGGGTTTCCTTCAGCTTTTGAAGCTCAGCGGAGTTGTTTTTGAAATCGGCTTTGAATTCCGTACCACCTACTGCATATTCTATATACAGGGTGTTTTGTTCAGAGCGCACTTTCAGCGGCTTTTCTGTCGGGGTGAGGTAGGATACCATGCTCATGCAGGGTTCGCAGATGGAACCTTTCTGCGGCAATGGTTCTTCTTCTACCACAACTACCGGTTCTATCACCTGGATTTCGGGTAAATCCAGCAGACAGTCTTTCCTGCCTTCCTGCAATATCCACATATCTGCCTGGCTCATCCATTCTTCGTAGGGGAGGCGTATGGTATAGTTCACCAGGTTTTGGCGGTCGGCAGACTTGCCTTTAATAATGGTATAAGGCGCATTGTAATCGCCTTTCCTGGCAAGCTTACGGTCTTTGTGGCGCATCTTGAACTTGTTTTTGCCGGTTACGACAACGGGCGGCAAGGTCTTGCAGTTCTTTCCGGCAAATAATACCGGAGTAAAGGCGTAAGACTGGGTACTGTTGACTTTTACGGCTTCCATATTGAACTTAAAGTCCAGTGTCAACGTATCGTTTTCCAAGGTCAGTACCGGTTTGGTGACTTTTACCTCACCTGCCATTGCTGCCAATGGCAGCATGGCAAACAGCAGGCAATATATTCTTTTCATAATTCTTCTTGTTTTGATTGATAAATTCAGAGTGATTGGGTTTCTACCGTTTTGTATTTACGCTTGTGCTTCGGTCCGAAAGTAAAGTTGATACCCATATTTACGTTGACGGCTGCACGGCTGATAGGAGCGTAGTAGGCCGGTTCGTATTTACACATGGGAACATCTGCACCAATGAAGAAGTTGAAACCGCGCGGGTGGAAATTCAGCATGATGCCGGCATCGGAGCCGAAGTTGGATAAGGCGTAGTTTACCGATGCTTCAAACCAGGAGAGAGGGGCAACATTTGCCGAAACGCGTGCTTCCGTCCATGAGTGCTTGCCTTGCATGCGGGTGGTGGAGAGGAAGCCGAAGCTCAGACGGTCGTAAGCGGGCAGGGTATATTGAGCGCCCAGGTGCAGGGTGGCTGCAAGGGCGGTGGTACGCTTTAATCCTTCCCCTGCTTTATCAAACTTTGCCAGATCTGCCAGGTCATCTACCAATTCGTCCACTTGGGTGTCCAGTTTCTTGTTATTGTCGGTTCCGTCGTCTTTCACGGAGATGTCGCTAAAACCGTCGAACGTGAAGTCTTTGCTCATCGTTCCTTTGGTGGTGTTTTTCCATGAAATGAAACCGAGGTCGAGCAAGGAGGCGGAGAATGTCCATTCGTCATTCAGTTTGTAGGTCGCTCCCAAATCAATAGCCATACCGAAACCTGTGGGGCCGAGGTTGTCCGTATCGAAATCGATGTCATCGTATGAAATCTGTCCGTCGGTTCCGTCTTTAAGTATCGGGGTTCTGTCTCCGTTGGCATCCAGGATATAGTCGTCTTCCTGATAGTTGCCGGTTTCGCCTTTGGTGGGCACGATGAGGCCTTTGGCAGACATGTAAAGCTCGGCATTTTTCGGGGTGATGGTCCATTTGTCCTGAGAGGCGAGGATGTTCAGTTCGTCAATGTGCATGGTGGCCTTTGCCAGTCCCACGAGCGCTTTTACTTTGGCGCCTACCGTGAGGCGTTCGTTGATTTCGCGTGCATGGCCGAAAGCGATTTCCGCATAGTTGGTAGATACGATGTTTACGTTCTTCACGTTGTAGCTGCTTCCCGTTTCGCTGGCTACCCCGTTTTTCATGAACTTGAAGAGCTCATCGGGCATGAAAACGTTGGTATTGGACTTTACGGAGATGCCGAGTGTGTTAAAACCGCCCCAGGCGTGGAAGCCTAAGGAAAGAATCGATTCGTCTACGTTGACACCTACTTTCAGTCTTTTGGGCAGTCCTTTCAGGAATTCGGCGCTGCTCACTTCCTCGTTCATGAAGGTGGTGAGGTCGCCGTTGGCTTTCTTGAAGATAAAGTCGCCTACGCCGCCTGTGGATTGTGCGCCGATTGTAAGATTGCCCAAGCCGGGAAAGCCGACGTAACCGCGTTCGCCCATGAAGGCGGGGTTTAGTTCGTGACGGTAGGTACTTCCTTCCAGAAAATAGGTTGAACGGCTGTTCTGTGTCTGTGCCATCGCATCGCCGATAGCAAGTGTCGCTACGGCTCCGGACAGTATAATCGCTAAAACATTTGTTTTCATTCGTTTCGTTATATATGATTGTTGAATCTTTTGTCTGTATCGCATGAAATAATATCTGTTAGTTCAAATCTACTTTGATACCGTTTGGAATTTTGAGTTTCATGTCTTTAAGCTGCATCCATTGTGTGCTTAGCAACTGAACATCGGTGGCTTGTCCGGGCACGGCTGTTATCTTCAGCTTCAGGCCGTCCAGCTTGCTGATGGCGCCTTCCGCCGTTTCGTTCAAGTTGACGTTGAGCGTGCTTGAAACTTCGGTCTTGCCGTCTTTGCTTTCCGTGATGGTTCCCTCTACGGTTACGTCGATGTCTTTTATCACGTTTCCGTTGGCATCCAGTGCGCTTACGTTTTCGTTCTTGATTTCCATTGCCAAAGGAATGGTGTTGACGGCATTTATGGAAAGAACAGCTTTCTCGATGTCTACATCTTCAAGGTCGAGGTCGAAGTTATCGAGCGTTTCTTCGTACACAATTTTCAGATTGCTGCCGAAGCTCAGGGGGATGTCGATGTCGTATGCGCTGTTCAGTGTGTAGTCCTGTCCTAAATTGACGGTGTAATACTGTTCTGTCTTTACGGCCGGTTTCAACTCAACATTGATGCGGTCGGGTATTGTTTCAATAATATCGTTCAGATTGGGCACGACAACTTTGGTTGCATTTGCCTCAACCACCGTTTTCTCATCACGTACTATTGAAATTGTCTGTTGCTTGTCTCCGCTGGGCTTCAAAGTGATGGATGCACCGCCGTTACCGCTTCCTATTTTAACGGTCTTGGTTACTTTGCCGTCCTTATATCCGGTCAGGACACCGTCCATTTCCACATCCGTATTCAGCGGGTTGTTGGCATTGAATGAGAATACAGGATTGGTGATGTCCAGCCTTATTTCATCGTCTTGCAGGAAGTCGGGCAGATTGTTCAGTTCCACTTCGGTAGGCTTCACGTCGATGTCGGGTTGGATAGTGCCGTAAACCTCACTTACAGCCATTTCTGAGAGGGTAACTGTGGGGGTGATACTTAAAGAACCGCTACCTTGGGGATTATTTGCATATATACCTTGCATTTCTATCGTTATCTTTTGGTTCTCGATTTTAAGGATTCTGTCTCCATTCTCTTCTTCAACTCTGTTTCCTTCACCGTACGTGTTCCCGAATACGTATTTGTTGATTTTCAGTTCTTTTTTAAATTCGGAGGGCTTTATTTGTACATCGGTCATGGTAAGGGTCTGACCATTCAGTCCGTTCTCTTTCTCGAATTGTATGAAGTTCGGGAAGGTGATTGTCATAGTTCCCACTTTAACCAATGAGGTTGAAATTTCACCGCTAAGTTTTAATTTAAGAGTCAAGGTCGTTGGCATATCGGCAGCCAAGGAGCCGATTTCTATGACGGCTTTGTCCACACCATGGGCTTCTGCGTTGATGAATCCTTCTGATTCTGCATTTGAGATTAAAATATCATAAACATCACTATCATGGTTCCCACTGATTATTCTAATCGGTTCTATAGGATTCGATGATTCATTAACTGTAACCAGCTTTACCGATGTATTCGTCTCATCAATATTATCCTTTTTCAGCAGATGATATTCTCCATCCACAATCTGCAAATCATCCCCCTCGTCCAGTTCGATGATTTTATCCAATGTTATCTTCTCCGTATATCCCACGGGAATTGCCAGATGTTCGCCACCTGCACTGATTGTCATGTCGATGTCCCTGTTCAGGTCATAACTGTTATCGATGCACGATGTGGTTATTCCGAACGATGTCAGTAATAGGGCCGCAGCTATAAGCGGTCTTTTCTTTGTGTTTAGCATCATAATTTTACTGTTTATAATTGTTTTGTTGTTTACTTATGTATTCAATATTATGGAAAAATGGAATAGATTAAAAGAATTTCGGGCTACTTTTAAAAGCTGTGCAAATGTATAAATTTTATTTAATTAATAATACCTTAATCGTTAAAAATGCAAGAATATGGGTGAAATAAGATTGTTTAATCCTTTCTGATACACAGCTATTTTATTGAAAATAGTTTATAGTTTAAAATGCTGAAACATTCGGCTGTATACTGAAGGCATTTCAGTCGTATACTCATCCTATTTCGGTCGTATACTTAAATAGGTTCAGTCATATACTGAATAATACCACTTTTATGCCTATTGATTATCAGTGAATTACAAATTCTGTATAAAAACAATAAATTACGACAATTTGAATCTTTATTCTTAAAACTGCTTAAAAATTACTTAAGGCATAAAGTTTAATATTTATCTTTGAACAATTTACAATCAAAACATAAAACCGATAATACTGAATGATACAAATTATACAATTAAAGGGAACAGACAGGCGGCTATATGAGCTTGTAGCGCCATTGGTGATGAATCCCGATGTCTTAAAGCAGAATTATAACTACCCGTTTCGTACATCGGAAGATTTTGTTTGGTTTGTGGCAGTAGAAAAGAGGAAAGTTATAGGTTTTATACCCGTAGAAGAGAAGAAGAAAGAGTGTATCATTAACAACTACTATGTAGAGGACAATAATGAAAGCACGCTGAAGCTATTATTGGAGAAGGTTATATCGAATGCAACTGCGGGTAAGGAATTGACATCGGTTACTTTCATGGAGCATTGTTCTCTTTTTAAGGAATTAGGCTTTTCGGAGGAGAAAGTCTGGACTCGCTACGTGAAAATGAAAAAAGACAGATAACTATGGCTGTTTCTAAAAATGTATACGAACTTGCGCAGGAACGTTTAGAACTGATTTTTAAAGAGTTCGATACAATATGCGTGTCGTTTTCCGGAGGGAAGGACAGTGGCGTATTGCTGAACTTGTGCATAGATTACATCCGGCGTAATAATTTAAAGCGAAAATTGTGTGTGTTTCATATGGATTATGAGATACAGTACACCGTAACCATAGATTATGTAGACCGTATATTGGAAGCCAATAAGGATATTCTGGAAGTCTATCGGATATGTGTCCCTTTCAAGGTCACCACCTGCACATCCATGTATCAGAGCTATTGGCGTCCTTGGGACGAGAGTATGAAGGAGCTTTGGGTGCGTCAGATGCCGCAGGGTTCTTATACGAAAGAAGCGTTCCCTTTCTATACGGAGAAAATGTGGGATTACGAATTCCAGATGCACTTTGCCAAATGGCTGCATCAGCGGAAAGATGCGGTGCGCACCTGTTTCCTTATTGGTATCCGCACGCAGGAAAGCTTCAACCGCTGGCGCAGTATTCATCTGAACCGTAAATACCAGATGTACCATAACTACAGGTGGACTTCCAAAATAGGCAATGACATATTCAACGCTTATCCCATCTACGACTGGAAAACGACGGACATATGGACTGCCAACGGTAAGTTCGGCTTCGATTATAACCATCTGTACGATTTGTATTATAAGGCGGGTGTCAATATAGAGCGCCAGCGTGTGGCAAGTCCGTTTCTGTGCGAGGCGCAGGAGAGCCTTGCATTGTATAAAGTGATAGACCCCAATACCTGGGGGAAGATGATAGGACGTGTCAACGGGGTGAACTTTACCGGTATCTATGGCGGTACTCACGCCATGGGCTGGCAGAGCGTACGCATTCCCGAAGGGTATACCTGGAAGAGCTTTATGCAATTCCTGCTTTCCACCTTGCCCGAAGAAACCCGGCGCAACTATCTGAAGAAGCTGACCGTCAGCATCGAATTCTGGCGGACAAAAGGGGGATGCTTGGGCGAGAATACCATAAAGAAGCTGCAAGACGCAGGCATTCCCATCGAAGTGATGAATCATACCAATTACAAGACAAACAAGAAACCTGTCCGCATGGATTATCTGGATGATATCGATATAACGGAATTCAGGGAAATCCCTACCTACAAGCGCATGTGCATCTGTATCTTAAAGAACGACCACGCGTGCAAGTACATGGGGTTTGCCCTGACCAAAGAGGAAATATACAAGCGAGACAAGATAATGGAACAATTCAAAAATATGATGTTATGAGTGTAGATAAAAGTCCGGTATATAATGTAAAAGCAATTCCCGTAGAAAAGATACAGGCCAATGATTATAACCCCAATGTAGTGGCACCGCCCGAAATGAAATTGCTGGAACTGTCCATCTGGGAAGACGGATTTACAATGCCCTGCGTGTGCTATTACGACCGGGAGAAAGACAACTATATATTGGTGGACGGCTACCACCGCTATCAGGTATTGAAAACTTCCAAGCGGATTTATCAGCGCGAAAACGGTTTGTTGCCGGTTGTTGTAATTGATAAGGAGCTGTCCAACCGCATGGCGTCCACTATCCGTCATAACCGTGCGCGCGGGGCGCATAACATCGAGTTGATGTGCAACATCGTTGCCGAACTGGACCGTGCCGGTATGTCCGACCAGTGGATTATGAAAAACATAGGAATGGACCGGGACGAGCTGCTTCGTCTGAAGCAAATTTCGGGTTTGGCAGACCTGTTTGCCAATAAAGATTTCAGTATTCCTGACAACAAGCCGGAATATATGCCTTGATAGTTGAAATAATTCTCCTGTAAACTTGCATATTTTAGCCAAATCGCCTACATTTGTCAGCACATAAACAGAACAAACAAGTTGCATGGTCTTCGGACACAGAAATAAGTGCTGCATGAAAAAAATATTGGTTAGCGGTGGTGCCGGCTTTATAGGTTCTCATCTGTGTACCCGGCTGATTAAAGACGGACACGAAGTAATATGCCTGGACAATCTCTTCACCGGTTCGGAAGAGAACATAGCCCACCTGAAAGGAAATCCCCGTTTTCAGTTTGTGCTTCACGATGTGGAATTGCCCTACGAGGCGGAAGTCGATGAGATTTATAACCTGGCTTGTCCCGCATCTCCGGTACATTATCAGCACGATGCTATAAAGACTATTAAAACCTCGGTATTGGGAGCCATCAATATGCTGGGGCTGGCCAAAAAGACGGGTGCAAAAATCATGCAGGCGTCTACCAGCGAAATCTACGGCGATCCTGTCATACATCCCCAAGTGGAAAGTTATTGGGGAAATGTAAATCCAATCGGTATCCGTTCTTGTTATGATGAAGGCAAGCGTTGCGCAGAGACGCTTTTTATGGATTATTACCGTCAGAACGGAATACGCATAAAGATTATACGTATTTTCAATACATACGGTCCGCGAATGCTGCCCGACGACGGGCGGGTGGTTTCCAACTTTGTGGTCCAGGCACTGCAGGACAAGGACATCACGATTTACGGTTCGGGTGTTCAGACCCGCAGTTTCCAGTATGTGGACGACTTGATAGAGGGGATGGTGCGTATGATGAATACGGAAGAAGGGTTTATCGGCCCGGTAAATTTGGGCAATCCCAACGAGTTCTCCATCCTTGAACTGGCAGAGAAGGTTATTAGGCTGACAGGTTCCAAATCAAAACTGATATTCAAACCACTGCCGCACGATGATCCGAGACAACGGAAACCGGACATTACGTTAGCCAAACATAAACTGGACTGGCAGCCTGTAATAGAGTTGGAGGAAGGCTTGCTCCACATGATTGAATATTTCGGCAAGTATCGTTCCTGAATAAATATGGTACCAATAACGGGAAAAAATATAATACAAAGATGAACATGGAAATAAATCCTTCTGAGTACAAAATCCTCATCGTAGATGATGTGATGTCCAACGTATTGTTGTTGAAAGTACTCCTGACAAATGAGAAGTTTGCGATTGCTACGGCAAACAACGGACGGCAGGCCTTGGAACAAGTGGATAAAGAACATCCGGATTTGGTGCTGCTGGATGTAATGATGCCCGATTTAAGCGGCTTTGAAGTGGCGCAACGTCTCAAATCCAATCCCGATACAGCGGATATTCCAATCATCTTTTTGACAGCATTGAACAGTACAACGGATATAGTGAAAGGGTTTCAGGCGGGTGCCAGTGACTTTATTTCCAAACCTTTCAATAAGGAAGAGCTGATAATCCGTGTCACCCATCAGGTTTCATTGGTGGCGGCCAAGCGTATTATTCTGAATAAGACGGAAGAGTTGCAGCGCATCATTGCCGGGCGCGACAAGTTGTATTCTGTAATAGCCCATGATCTGCGTTCTCCGATGGGCTCTATCAAGATGGTGCTGAACATGCTGATGCTCAATCTGCCCGTTGAGAAGATTGGCGGTGAGATGTACGAACTGCTGACAATGGCAAACCGGACAACGGAAGATGTGTTTTCATTGCTGGATAACCTGTTGAAGTGGACAAAAAGCCAGATTGGCAACCTGAATGTTGTCTATCAGGATGTGGATGCCGTGGAAGTGGTAGACAGCGTGATTGATGTGTTCAATATGGTGGCCGGCTTGAAGAAAATTACCATCCGTGAAGAAAAGCCGGAGAAGTTGCCTGTCTGTACCGATATTGATATGCTGAAAACCATTATTCGCAATCTGCTGAGCAATGCCATTAAATTCAGCAACGAAAATTCGGAAGTGTTGGTGAAGATGGAAGAGCAAGGAGATACAGTGGTAGTCAGTGTAAAAGACAGCGGTTGCGGCATCGATGAAGAAGGACAGAAGAAACTGCTGCATACAGATACGCATTTCAGTACGTTCGGCACAAATAATGAAGAAGGTTCCGGATTGGGATTGCTGCTGTGTCAGGATTTTGCAGTGAAGAGTGGCGGCAAGTTGTGGTTTACATCCAAGAAAGGAGAGGGTTCGACATTCTATTTCTCCATCCCGTTGAAGAAATAAAAAAGAGGACAATAAAACAATAGGGTGCTAAAGTGATATTGGCTGCAATATGATTCCTCGGATTTTATTACTTTAATTGCCCTATTGTTTTATTGTACTCCTCTATTTCTTGCACAGTCTTTTAAAGTCACAGTATTCGCATTTCTTCGCATCTTCCGTTTGGGTAAAAGGCTCTTCGGGATTGTATATCTCCTGCAGGAGCGCTGATAGCCGTTCGCGAAACTCATCTTCATAAAACGCAAAATTGTTGACCGGTACTTTGGGCTGGCGCGGTGCGCCCATCTCGATAACGGGCGAATAACTCTCGGATGCCGCACGGTGGATGTACAGCAGGGATGGAGCTACCTTCAGTCCTTGCTTGCGGCACATAATGGCAGCATACAGGAAAGTCTGGAAGATGTAGTTCGGACGGTTGTCGGCAGGGGCAAACAACTGCTCTATGCTTTCGGGAGTCTTGGGAGTGCCACCCGTCTTGTAGTCCACGATGCGCAGGGTATCGCCTTTGCTGTCCATACGGTCTATCGTTCCGCCGATATTCAGCGGAAGCATTCCGGAAGGAGTCTCTATCTTCAGGGTTTCCGTTACTTTTTGTTCCATGCCTTCCATACGGAAAGGGGCGTACTGCAGGTCGTTGCGGAGCAGCTGCCGCAGATAGGATGCGATTACTTTGGAGTGGATAAGCTGTGTGCCGTTGTATTCGGGTTGCTCGCCGGCAGGCACATGGAAAAACTCTTCTTTGAAGGCGGTGTCTACGTATGCCTGCAACCTTACGTCGTTGCGGAGCAACTGCTCCAGGTCTTCCCGGCGTATCTCCTTTCCGTTGGCTGTGAGGTCCTGGTATACCAACTCGGCGGAACGGTGGAAGATAGTACCGAACAGGGCGGAGTCTATCTCTGCGCTTACCTCGTCGGGAGCTTTCAGTCCGGCAACGTAGCGGTAGTAGAATCTGAGCCGGCAGTCGAGGTAGGTGTTGAGTGCCGAAGGCGAAAAGAGTGCGTTGGGATGCCGGCGGATGTCGTATGCGTTGTACATCCGTTGCAGTACCTCGTCCGTCTTGTGTATTTCAATCTTGAGGCTTTGTTGGGGAGATTGCCCGGCTTCCAGATATTGGCGTGAGATGTCGTGGGGAGACTCGACGAGAAACTGGAGCATGAAGCGCGACATCTCACCCCGGTTCAGTCCGTCGGATGCCGTATTGTACAGCAAGGTAATGTTCTCCGCACGCTGTATGAGGCGGTAGAAGTAGTAGGCATACACGGAGTTCTTATGCTCGATGGTAGTCATGCCGAACGCCTTGCGCAGGTTATAGGGGATGAAAGACGAATCGCCGCCCGCCTTGGGGAGCTGCCCTTCGTTGAGGGACAGCATGATGAGGTTGCGGAAGTCGAGGTTACGCGTTTCCAGTACGCCCATTACCTGCATGCCGATGGCGGGTTCGCCGTGAAACGGGATGTTGGTGGCGGTGAGCAGGCGGTTCATCAGACGTTTCAGCGTGTCTGTATGCAGGCTCAGCCCGTCATTCTCTATCAGGCTGAGCAGGCGGTTGATAAGGGTGTAGCCCTTGAATAGGGACTCCCGGTAGAGCTGGTTGAAGATGTCCTCTTCATCTTTCTCCTGACGGTATATGACGGCCACTTCGCGCAGCAGCTCGGTGAGATAGCGGCAGATGGCAGCAGTTCCGTTCTGCGGGGTGAATACCTGTTCGAGAAAAGCGTCTTTTTTAAGCTCCGACGGGAGAGGGTAGAAGCGGTTGTCTTTGGTGAGCTGCTTCTCCAGGTCTTCGGCCGTGGCGGACAGTTGCCGGGTGTAGGGATGCTTCAGTACGGCAAGTGCGGCTTCGTAGGTATAGCGTCCCGTGTCCCTGCGGTAGCCGGCGGTTTGCAGTTCCATAAGGGCATTGATATAGCTGTATACGGGTGTCTGCGCCAATGGAAATCCCATGGTTATGTTTACGTTCTCCACTTCCGGCGGGATGGAGTGCAGCACGGGCAGCAACAGTGCCTCGTTGCATAGCACAATGGCGTTTTCCTTCTCCTTGCTTGCTTCGGTATCGCTTTTCACGACCGTGCGCACCCATTGGGGCAGGTAGCGGGCCTGCGCATTCTCCGTAGGAGCGGATATGAAACGTATTTTCTTGGGATGCCGCAAGACATCGAAGGCAGTTTCGGGCAGTTGGTTGGGAAACAGCTTCAGGTTGCGCAGGATAAATTCGCCTGCTTCGTGCACGTAGGGCGGTTGCTGTTCGTGGGGCAGGCGGGTGTAGAACACGTCATAATCCCAGTAGAACATGGCTTTGCCCGCATCCTGCAGGCGTTGGAAGAAGCGGGTCTCTACCTTGTTCAGCACGTTGAAGCCCACGAATACGTAGCGGTCGTAGCGCAGCCGGTCCGTATCAAGCTCCTCTATTACATGGCGGTACATCATGCCTTCGTATGCGATGCCCAGTTCGGAGAGGTTCTTCCGGTAGTGCCGGTAGATGTCTCCCAGCTTGTCCCAAAGGGAGATGAACTTCTCTTTGAGTTGCGTGCGTTTGTCGATGGAGAAGTTCTGGAAAAACTGTTGTATGGCTTCTTCCTGCTCCTGGTCGAGGAAGTCGTAGTCGTCCATGATGTTCTTCAAATCCTGCAGGTTGCTGAACAGCTTGTCGGCATCTACCAGGTTCTTGTCGGCATCGTCGAAGTCGCTGATAAGCAGCTCGCCCCAGAAATAGAAATCATCCAGAGGCTCTTCGCTGTGCGTTTCTTCGCGGAACACTTTGTACAGTTCGCACACCAGCCGGATAGGGTCGCCGGGTTTCAGAGGCGAAAGGCTGCGGAACAGTTCGCTGATGTTGACATATGCGGGAGACCACAACGGGCGGTCGCTCTGAGCCGCCAGGTATTCGTTGAAGAACAGGCTGGCACGCTTGTTGGGGAATACGATTGCCGTGCGCGACAGGTCGTTCCCTATCTTGGAGTATAGGTCTTGGGCTACTGATTGAAGGAATGTTTTCATACTTTCTCTATTATTTCTTCTTCTACATACCACAGATACCCGCTGATGGCATTGGCGTCATATCCCATGCGGACAAGTAATTCCATATACCCTTGTACCTGTTTGTTATATTTCTTGTTGGGCTTGCCGAACTTGAAGTCTACGACCACGATTGCACCGTCGCGCATCATTACGCGGTCGGGGCGGCGGTTGCGGAGCTCTCCGTTCTCCTGCCAGATGATGTCGCATTCGTTGAACAACTGCCAGGTTCCCGAATACCAGTCCTTGATTTGCGGTTGTGCAAATGCCTTGCGGGTGAGTTCCCGTATCTCTTCCTCTGTCTCGGCACGGCCGATGATACCTTCGAATACCAGACGGTTGACGGCATCGTCGATATCCGCTTCCGTTTCAATGGCGGAGAACAGCGTATGCAGCAGACGCCCCCGGTTGATGAAGCGCCGGCCGGATTCGGCTTCGTCCACTCCGGCTATGAAGTCGGCGGAACGGTTGGACTGCCGGAATTCGATGTCGTGGCGCATGCTTTCCGTATGTACCGGAAGTTTGACGGGCTTCTGTGCAAGCTTGTTCACAGTGCGGCTTTTCCCGTCCGGAGTGTCCGCATCCTTGTTCTTTCCCTTCCGAACGCAGTGAAGGAGCGCCTCTTCCGACGGATATATCGCTCCGCTTTCATAGATGCTCCCTTCTTCGTCCCAACTGCCTTCTTCCGCTTTGGCCACTTGGGGCAGGGCGGCGGAGAGAAGTTCGGACATAGTGCCTTTCTGGTCTTTCCGGCTCCATACGATAAGATTCTTTCCGGCACGGGTGAATGCCACGTACAGCAGGTTCAGGTTATCCACCCACAACTGCAACCGCTCGTTGAGGTAATCCTGCCGGTAAACGGATTCTGCCATTGTGGACGAGTAGTTGACGGGTACAAGGTCTATGGCATTGTACGGCGCTTCGGGGGCGGTGCACCACACCAGTTGGTTGTATGTTTCGTTCTCCAGTTTCCAGTCGCAGAAGGGGATGAGCACGGTATGGAACTCCAGTCCCTTGGACTTGTGGATGGAGAAGATGCGTATGCCGTCCATTTCTCCGCTGGGAATGGTTTTGTTGCAAAGCGTCTCGTCCCAGTAGCGGATGAAACCGTCGAGGTCGGAAGAGTTGTTTTGCAGGTACTCTGTCACCGCATCGAAGAAAGAGAACAGATAGGCGTCCTGCTTTCCGATGCGCCCCATGTCGAACAGTGTGAAGAGTTCTTCCAACAGTTCGTACAGAGGCATCAGGCGCAATTCGTCCATACGGGCGACGAACTCTGCGGGAAGCGCGGTCCTTGCATCGGCGGTCAGCAGTTTGTGCCAGTCGGCAGGCGCTGCAAGGGGAGCTTCCACTTCTCCCTTACCGGTAATCTGCAAACTGTAATTCGTGATTAACGAGGCTCTTGCTATCTTCTCTTCCGGATTGGACAGGTAGCGCAGGGCATCTATCAGCATGCAAATGGCAAGCGAGGCATCCAAGCGGAACGCTTCGTCCGATACAACGGGCAGGTGCAGCTCTTTGTCGAAGTAATCCGCAATGGGTGGTATATTCTTGTTTTTGCGCACAAGAATGGTTATATCGTTCAGCTTCACGTCTTCCGAAAGCAGCCTTTGCACTTCTTCGCCCATAGCCGACAGGGTCTTTTCCGTATAGTTCTGTTCTTCATCGGACTCCAGGAAGGAGACTTTGACATAGCCTTTGTTTTCCGTCTTGGGAGACTCCTGGGCTACATCGGCATAGGCGCGTTTCAAGGGGATGCACTCTTCCTTCAGCTCTTCCAGATGCAATGCGTTCAGATAGTCTACTGCGGCGGTAAACAGGCGGTTGTTGAAGTGGATGACATTCGTTTCGCTCCGGCGGTTTGTCTTCAAGGTTTCCACGCGCACCGGGAAAGGGAAGGGGAGCTGGACACCGCTTTCGCAGTGTAGGGGTTTAGCGTCGTAAAGTGGCACTTCAGCATCGTAAAGTGGCACTTTAGCATCGCAGAGTGGCACTTTAGACTGGTCGTTTCCCAAGCTGTTCAATATCCCCCAGTCGCCATTCCGCCAGCGGTATATGGACTGTTTCACATCGCCCACAATGAGGCTGTCCGCTCCCTGCGAAAGCCCTTCGAGCAGCAGCAGGCGGAAGTTATCCCATTGCATGCGGCTTGTGTCCTGGAACTCGTCTATCATTACGTTGCGGATGTTGGCGCCTATCTTCTCGAATACGAAAGAAGAGTCGCCTTCGTGCACTAATTTGTGCAGCAGCGCATTGGTGTCGGACAGCAGAAACCGGTTGTGCTCGCGGTTCAGGGTGCGTACTTCTTCGTCGATGTGATTGAGCAGTTGCAGTTTGTTGAGGTGTTGCAGCGAGAGGCGGCAACTGTTTATCGTGCGATTCTTCTGCGGGCGGAACCTCTCCGCATCCTGAAGCAGGGGTATCAGGCTGGTTTCGGCAAGGCGGATAATCTCGTCCTTGCGCGAAGATGTCTTGGTAGCCCAGTTCTTGGCGTCCGCCAGGCAGTTTTGCAGGGTGGCATTCAAAACATCCTTATCCGCCAGCCGTCCGTCGCGCAGCTTGCGGAAATAGCTGCCTATGCCGCGTGCACCACCTTTCAGGTCTTCGGGTACAAGGGCATGGCCTTCCAGCTCGCCTTCAAACTGGTCGTAGAAGCCTTTCATCTGCTCCAGTGCATCGGTCTCCATTTCACGCAGTACGTCGCGATAGAGCTTTATTGTTTCGGGAGAGCGCAGCTTGAACCGCAATCCTTCGCCGCGTTCTATGTAGCTTTCGTCGAAAATGTTCCGTCCGAAGCTTTTTACTTCGTTGGACACATTCCAGCGTTTGTCATCGGCAATGCGCTCGTTGATGTAGTCCAGCAGCCAGGCCAGTACGGGCGAAGAGGGGGTGAGCTTTTCAATCATGCTGTCTACGGCGTCGCTCAGCACCTCGGCGTTGTTCAGCTCGATGTTCAGGTTGGGGCTGAGTTCCAGTTCGCGGGCAAGGTTGCGCATGACCGACTGGAAAAACGAGTCGATTGTTTCCACGCGGAAGCGGCTGTAGTCGTGCAGCATATACTGCAATGCCATTCCGGCGCGTTGGCGCAACTCCCTGTCGGAAAGAGAGGCGGTTTCCGGCTTCTTAGCCAAATCTTCTTTGATACGTTTCAGGTAGGCATCCGATGCGGGGTCTTCTTTCCAGATGCCGTAGAGCTGCGTCAGGATGCGCTCTTTCATTTCCGCCGTAGCCTTGTTGGTAAAGGTCACGGCAAGTATCTGCCGGTAGGCGCGGGGATTGAGAATCAGAAGCTTGATGTATTCCACTGCCAGTGTGAAGGTCTTGCCCGAACCGGCTGAGGCTTTGTATACTAATAGTTCCATGTAGGTATGTTTATATTTGTCCGCCAATATCCTTGAACTTCTCAATAAAAGCTACAATCTTTTGGAATACGCTTTGTTTCTTCATCAGATATTGAGGATTAAGTGGACTCATCTTCGGTAAAATAGCATTGAGGTCGGTGCCGTTCTCGCTGGCATATTTTCGTTTCAAGGAAGCTTGGATATATCGTCTGGCAGCTTCTATATTCAGTTTTTCTTCTGCTATCAGGGTGTTGGCTTCCTCTTTTTGCTTCTCTTGGGCATAGGCGAAGAAAGCGGCTATGACACCGGTTTTGTCTTGAATCGGTTCCAAGTCTGTTTCATTGATAAAATCAATTATCAGGCTTTCTTTGGCTCTATTCCCGATGCTTGCTCTAATCACACGGCGTACGTCGTCTACCAATGCAACCTTGTCTTTTATCTTTTTGTTGTGCTCAAAAATTAATTCAAGAATATAGTCAAGATTTATTTCCTGGGATTTGAGTAAATCAATTTCAAAGACTACATCATCCCAATCTATTTTTGAGCTTTCGGGAGCTTTGCCTGCCCTTTCATGCCTGAACCAATCCCGGATATCATTGTATGTTGACCGATAATCCTGTACTGTCCGTTCTTTCAGTACATCGATGTCCTGCATGGCTGCTATGTCTTCATCAGTCAGAAAGTATGTGTTCTTGAATGTTTCAAGGGCTGTACTGTCCTCCCGGTTTATTTTTTGCAGGGCTTTCAGATGCGTAAATTCATCATAGTTTTGCAGGATGTTTTCTATCTGCAAATACTCTCCGAATAGCTTCACGAAAGCTTTTTTATCTGCTTCTGTCACTATTTCATTGGGGGCGGGAAATCTTTCAGTCAAATCTTTGACTACTTCCGTATATCCTCTTTTCGTTTCACCTGTGGCAATGTCTATGAATCCGTTGAGATATTCATTATAACTTTTTTCAAGCACAACGTTCTTTGTGTTTTTATCGCCAAATGTGGTAATGGCATCTATTGTAGCCTGTTCCAAATCTCTGAACGTAACGATATTGCCGAAAGTCTTGGTTGCATCATATATACGGTTGGTACGTGAGAATGCCTGCATCAGACCATGATAACGCAAGTTTTTATCAACAAACAGCGTATTCAAAGTGGGGGCGTCAAAACCGGTGAGGAACATACCTACAACGATGAGCAAATCAACTTCTTGGCTTTTTACCCTTTTTGCCAAGTCGCGGTAGTAGTTTTGGAATTCCTTACTGTCTACTCCGAAGCTGGTTTTGAACATAGTGTTATAATCACTGATCGCCTTTGCCAAAAACTCTTTGGCGCTGCTGCTCATGGCTGAGGGTTCAAAGTTCTCTTCAGCAATGTCGCCCACTGCATTTTGTTCTTCGTTAGGTGCAAAAGAAAATATGGTGGCTATCTTCAGCGGCTTTTCATTACCTTTCTGCAGATTGTTTAATTCTTCATAATACAGTTTGGCTGCCTCTACGCTGTTCACTGCGAACATTGCATTAAATCCCTTATTGTTTCCTTGGTTCCTGTGAGTCTTTATCTTGAAATTCTGTAGGATGTATTGAGATATTTCTTTGATACGGTCGGGATGAAGCAAGAGATGTCTGTTTTCCGCTGCACTTAACTTAACTTCATCGCGCTCCGCTTCCAAAGCTTTAAACTGTGGACGCACATCGTTGTAGTCTACTTTAAACTTCAACACTTTCTCATCTCTGATAGCATCCGTGATGACATACGAATGCAACTCACGACCGAATACGCTGGCGGTAGTTTCCGTGCCCAAAGCATTTTCCGGAAAGATTGGAGTACCGGTAAATCCAAATTGGTAGTATTTCTTGAAGTTCTTCCTCAAGTTCTTCTGTGCTTCACCGAATTGGGAACGGTGGCACTCATCGAAGATGAATACAACCTGCTTCTGATAAATAGGCAGATTACTCTCGCTTTTCATGAGGTTGTTCAACTTCTGAATGGTAGTGACGATAATCTTGTTATCATCTTTATCGATGTTTCGCTTCAGGCCTGCTGTACTTTCCGAGCCGTTGACGCTGTCGGGTGAGAAACTTTGGTACTCTTTCATCGTTTGGTAATCCAAATCCTTGCGGTCTACAACGAAGAATACTTTATCAATGAAATCAAGCCCGGTGGCAAGGCGGGCAACCTTGAAACTGGTCAGTGTTTTGCCCGAACCGGTGGTGTGCCAAATGTATCCACCGCCTTCCGCCGTTCCCCATTGCTTCGTTTGATAGGCACTTTTAATCTTCCACAGAATGCGTTCTGTGGCGGCTATCTGGTAGGGGCGCATAATGAGCAACGTGTCGCTGGTATCAAATACGGAGTAGGTGAGCAGTATTTGCAGTAACGTATTCTTCTGAAAAAACGTTGCAGTGAAATCTTTCAGGTCTTTAATCAGCGTATTGTCCGCCTTTGCCCAATTCATCGTAAAGTCAAAACTGTTTTTGTTTCGTTTCACCGTATTGGCAAAATAACGGGTGTCCGTGCCGTTGGAGATAACAAAAATCTGAAGGTACTTATATAGGGAACTTTCGCTGTTGAAACTTTCCTTGCTATAGCGGTGTACTTGGTTGAAAGCCTCACGAATGGCTACTCCCCGTTTTTTCAGTTCTATCTGCACCATAGGCAGGCCGTTTACCAAAACCGTAACGTCATAACGGTTGGCTTGCGTCCCGGTCTGTTCAAATTGATTAATCACTTGCACTTTGTTGCGGGTGATATTCGTCTTATCTACCAAATAAATATTTTGAATATGCCCATCGTCAAATACGAAGTCATAGATATGGTTCTCGTGCACCTTTTTTGCTTTCTCTACAAGGCTGTCGCTGGGTTTATCCAGATATTCATCCACGAATCGTGTCCATTCCGCATCTGTAAAGACAACCTGGTTCAGGGTTTGCAGTTGCTTCCTTGCGTTGGTTAACAGAGCATCAGGAGAGGTAATTTCCGGAACATATTCGTAGCCTTGATTCTTCAAATCATCTATGAGTTCACGCTCCAAAGCGGCTTCCGTCTGATAACCGGCAGGTGGTTCGCATGCTATTGAACTTTTTACATAGTTATCAAGAACTATGTAATTTTGTAATTCCGCTATGGTATTATATTGCATCATTGTTGTTCCTCCTTCCAGTACTTATTTTCAATAAGATGATTTAATAAGAATTTTACCGTTTGTTTTTCCGGTTCCGTAGGTTCCGGTACTACTTCATTTGACAATGTGGAATGGCTTGTAAACTGAATAACTCTATTATAATAGGTTTGTTTGTCATCAGGCAGCAAATCAGACCAATGTGGATAGCCTAAGAAGTTGGCTGTTTTTTCGTAGAGGTTGCGCAGAAGCATAAAGTGGTATTTCTGAATGCTATTTGTAGCGATGGCATCTTGAATTGTTTGTATTAAATGGAGATGATATGAGAAACTTTTGTTTGAATCTCCTTTCTTCATTTGAATGTCGTAAGTACCATCTTCTTTCTTATTGAGCATGTAGCAACTGGCCTTTTTCCTATTATTGTCATATAATAAGTTTTTAAGCTCATTATGAAGCACGTTATAGAACAACGGATTATGTGTTGAAATGATAAACTGTAACCCATTGGATTTCTTAATGAGATCTGCCAAATTAACAGCCAGCTCAATTAGATGATTTTCATCTAAAGAGCTAACCGGATCATCGATGAATATATACTTTAAGTCATTAAATTTATCCGTTTCTCTATCTGCAGGTTCTGCTATGTTTAAAACTTCAACAACTTGTGCAAGCAAACTATAAAATACGCACCAGATTAAACAACTCTCTTCACCTTTTGAGATTTTTATATTATCAATCGTATTCTCATTGCCCGCAGCAATAGAGAACGTTATTTCGTTGAATCTTTCATTGAATTTAGGCATTAGCTTATCGCTGGTATAATGTTGGAAATGGGTTATTATATTGTTTTCCTGCCCTTGATCACGAAGTACCCAATCTGTGAAACTGTTTGGTTGTATTTTTAGTTTTCGGTTGGTGTCGGCATTCAGGTCGTTGTCCCAATAGAACAAATCTTCCGTAAAAGCATTGTAGTAAAGTATTTTTGCTTTTGCGTCTTCCAGCTCTTCTGTTTCGGTATTTTTTGGTGCTATCAGTCTTTTAAATTCTCTGGACAGACGCGTTTTTCCTGTATCGTTGAAAGCATAGATTAACTGCACTTTTTTATTCGCATCTTTGAGCGTTTGTGCTATTTCGGTTAGTGTTTGTCCCATACTAATTTTATATTATTCTTTGGAAATGAGAGTAACATATTACGGTAGTACTCGTATTGCTTCTGACGTAATTCAATCTCTTTTGGCAGACCTTCGGTGAGTGAGGTTGTGAGTGCGTCAAACTTATCAAGAATAGAGACTATGTGTTCTTGCTCTTCGAGGGAGGGGATAGGGATAAGAAGTTTTTCAAAAGCAGTTTTTGATAAACGTGGTACACTTGAACGTCGAACTTGACTATATATTTTCTGTTGTTGGGTTATTAGAAAATGATATAAAAATCTACTTTTTAAGTCATTCTTTGTTACAAAATAATAAACATCATCAGCTGCCCAAAAATCAACATCACTATAGCCAATTTCGCCTGCAGAACCAGCACTAATAATAAATGTAGTATCAGCTATTACATTATTTTTATGGTAATAGCCAAGAGGAATCATGCAATTTTGATAAACAGCATATTTGCCAGTTTTTTCTAATTGATTTTTAATAAGTCGTTTACCCCGTTTTATCTCTACAACCTCTTCCAATACTTTCCATTCTACTTTACCCCGCGGCTGTAAAACAGAATTGCCAGTGGGGGGATTCAATGTGGATAATGGTTGTATTGAATTGTCGCTGTTTTGGATGGAAGTGGCTGACCGGTTCGAACGTAGTGAAGACTGGTCGGACTCTTCCATAGGGTAGGCGAGTAGTTGATTACGATAATATTCATATTGGGATTTTCTCGCTTGCAGCTCCGCTTGCAGCTCCGCTGTAAGCATTGAAAAACTATCTAAAATACGAACAATCTCTTGTTGAATTTCAAGAGATTTCTTGAGATTGTTTGGATATGGGATAGGAATTTGAAGTTTTTCTATAACAAAAGCATCAAGTGTAGGAATTCCAGCAACCCGAACTCTTGATTTCAGATAATACTGTTCTCCCAATAAAAAGTAGTACAAAAATTTATTGTTTAGTTTAGCCATTTGTTCAATACAATACGTACCATCAGATGACCAAAAATCAACAGAACTATATCCAACAGTGCCAGCTGATGCCCCAACGTTAATAATCATAACAGTATCTGCTGGTCTATTAGCATTATAATAATAGCCTAAGGGATCTAAACCACCATGAAAAACGGGATATTTATCATTTGCTGACAATAGATTACGTGTTAATCTTTTTCCTCGTAGAATATTGGTAATTTCTCCCAGTGTCTTCCACTCTACCTCTACACCTTCCAATAATTTCTTTATATTACTCATAGTCCATCAGTTTACGCAATTCTTCTTGCAATTGTTTCTTATCAGGTAAATAGAGTTGATACCTACTTACAAACAGTTGGTTTGAAATGCCTTGTGTAGCATATTCAATCAGCACTTTGTCTTTGTATGCTCCAAGAACAATTCCTATCGGTTCATTATCACCTTCCGTATTTTCTTCTTTCTTGAAATAGTTTAGATACAGATTCATTTGTCCGATATCGTTGTGCTCAATTTCGCCACGCTTCAGGTCTATGAGCACAAAACATTTCAGAATACGGTGATAGAATACCAAATCAACATAAAAATGTCGCGAACCGATATTGATTTTATATTGTCGCCCGATAAAGGCAAATCCTTTGCCAAAAGAAAGTCCTGTAAATTGGCTATTAATCTATCTTCCAGTTCGCCTTCCAAATAGACTTGCTTTTCGGGGATGCCTACGAACTCTAGTACAAAAGGGTCTTTCACAATATCCTGCGGATTTTGTATCTCTTGCCCTTGTCTGCTCAATGTCAGAACTTCTTCTTTGTTTCTGCTCAATGCCAACCGTTGAAAAAGTCCGCTTTTCATTTGCCGCTTTAACTCGCGCACACTCCATTTCTCGATTTCGCATTGCTTGGTATAGAAGCTTATTTCAAGTTCGTTACCTGCTTTTAGAATTTCCAGATAATGGCTCCAACTCAATTGTCCGGACAGTGTTTGGATTTTTGGGAACGCCAAATAGAACTGCCTCATTTGAAACACGTTGCTTCGGCTGAATCCTTTGCCGTATGCAACGGTCAGGTCGTGCGATAGGCGGTTCAACAACTCTGCCCCATATTCGGCACGTTCTTTTCCTTTCTGCTCGTACTCTACAATATAGTGCCCTATTTGCCAGTTGGTCTTTATCAAGGTTGCATTTACCGTTTGGATAGCTTTGTCGCGCCCTTCGCTCAAAGCCTTTCCAATGGCTTCAACAAGTTCCTTATAGGAAGATTGTCCGATAGTCTCGTTTATTTCGCTATTCATGGCTTACCCCTCTATTTCTCTTATAATGGCATCAATATCGGCACGCAGTGCATCAACGCGTTTCACCGTCCGGGCAATATCTGCATTCAGCTTAACAATATCAATTACTTCGCGTTTGTCTTCTGCTTCCACATAAGAACTTACAGAGAGGTTGTAACCGTTTTCTTCTATTTTACTGTTATCTACCGATGCCGCAACATATTTCACAGGTTCCTTTTTATTGAATAGGTCTATAATCTTTGCTATGTGTTCATCGGTCAGTACATTGTTGTTAGTCTCTTTTTTAAAGAATTCCTCTCCGCTGGCATCGATGAATTGTGTCTTTGTATCTGTTTTGTGTTTGGAGAGCACAAGGATATTTACGGCTATACTCGTTCCATAAAATAGATTGGGCGGGAGAGAGATGACGGTTTCTATAAAGTTATTGTCTACAAGATACTTTCTTATCTTTTGTTCGGCCCCGCCACGGTAGAAGATACCCGGAAAACAGACAATAGCAGCCCGTCCTCTGGCGGAAAGGTAGCTGAGGGCATGCAGCACGAAAGCAAAGTCGGCCTTGGACTTGGGAGCCAGTACGCCGGCAGGGGCAAAACGGTCGTCGTTGATGAGTGTAGGGTCATCGCTGCCTACCCAATTGACAGAATAGGGCGGATTGGAGACAATAGCATCGAAAGGCTTTTCATCGCCATAGTGGGGCTTTATCAATGTGTCGCCCAAAGCAATGTCGAATTTGTCGTAATTGATATTATGCAAAAACATGTTCATCCGTGCCAGGTTGTAGGTAGTATGGTTTATTTCCTGACCGAAGAAGCCTTCTTCAATAAGATGGGCGTCAAACTGTTTTTTTGCTTGGAGCAATAATGAGCCTGAGCCGCATGCCGGGTCGTAGATTTTGTTGACAGAGGTTTGTCCCGACAGGGCTAATTGCGCTATCAGTTTTGATACGTTCTGAGGTGTAAAGAACTCACCTCCCGATTTACCCGCATTGGCGGCATAATTAGAAATCAAGAACTCATAGGCATCACCGAAAAGATCAATCTCATTGTCTTCGAAGTTGCCGAAGTCCAAACTCTCCACTCCTTTGATAACAGCAGCCAAACGCTTGTTCTTTTCTTCTACCGTGTTCCCCAAACGATTGCTTGTAGTATCAAAGTCTGCAAACAGTCCCTTAATATCATGCTCGGACGGATACCCATTGGCCGATCCTTCTATCGCATCGAAAATCGCAGCTAAATCTGTATTCAGATTAGGATTTGTATAGGCGCTCTTTGCTATGTTTACAAAGAGTTGGCTGGGATAAATGAAATAGCCTTTTGTTTTGATTGCATCGTCTTTTATCTCAGTGGTGATAACATCGTCCGACATATCGGCATAATGGATACTGTCATCGCCGCCTTCAATGTAACTGGTAAAGTTTTCACTGATAAACCGATAAAAAAGAGTTCCCAGGACAAATTGCTTAAAATCCCAACCATCAACAGCTCCACGTACCTCATTGGCAATTTTCCAAATTGTAGATTGCAACTCATCTCTTTGCTTGATACCAGTCATATTTATTCAAATTGATTCTTGATTTATAATGCAAAAATACAAAATTTATCAAGAATATAATAACAAGCATCTCCTAACTTTGGGTTTCCGGCTGTTTTTGACGATAGAATCCTACTACATATAAAAATAATGAGAAAGGTTTAAGAACAACATGAAAAGCAGGGATATGTAAAAAGGATTGCACCTTTTTATTTGTACGGTGCAATCCTTTGTATGTATCTTTGATAAAAGGGTATGCCAAAACTAAAATTTGCTTGCTGTTTTTTTGTTCTTTTTCCGTGAAATCCGTGTCTAAAAGTATTTTGAATGCCCTCTATCTCAGAGAACCGGTGTCTGGAACAGGAACGTGAAAGAAGGGCTGTCTTTCAAATCCTTTACGGCATCTCCTGCATAGACCTCTCCGTTGGTCAGCGAGAGTTTCTTGACCTTGGCTTGGGGGCTGAAATCCATCTTCTTCAAATCGAGCCAGAAGAGGTTGGGAGTAAGGGTGGATTCAAAGTAATATACCTTATCTTTCTGATTGGCTACCGAGCGCCAGCGCGTGGAAGAGATGTGAGGCTTGTCGGGCGTAGTGATTCCGAACGGTACGGATACGTTACGCATCACACTCAATACGCTGGGGACTGCAATCGCCGCGTCTGCTGTCTGCGGAATGGCATGAATGTAGAATGACGCGCGTACAAAGCGGTCGCTGGAGCGGTTGGTTCCGGGCAGCATCTGCAATCCGCCGACTTCCTTCCAATAGTCGTTGACGGCCAATTGGTACTCGTATCTGGGCGAGTTGGTCATCACCCGGTATTCCTTGCCCTCGTGGATGCTTAGTTTCCCGTCCAGATATTCCAGGATAGCGGTATTCCCCGTTTCGTCCGTAATAGCCAGATGAAGGGTGGAAGCCGAGCCGTTGGGCATTCGGGGAGCGTCGATGCGGAAAGTCTCCTTCTTCAGTTCGTCCACGGCTTCGCGCACGGTGGCGAAGTTGTCGAGTACATACTGCGTCCAGATGCTGATGCCCATTACGGGGCGGGTGTCTCCGGGACGGTCGTATACGGACTCCGGCAGGAACAGCAGTCCGGCCACCAGTCCTTTCTCGTTCATGCCGTCGCACGTACCTATATCATAGCCCGTGGCAATGACACTGCCGTACTTTGAAGTCCATTTCACTGTTTCGCCTTTATTGTAGCCGGCCCGTTGTATTCCTCGCGGAAACACGTAGATGTTGCTCATGATGTCCTCTTTCCAGTCCATCGTACGGCCTGTGATAACCAGATTCTCCGGTCCGATGTAAGTGGCGCGCGTGCATGCGTCCGCTTGCTGTATGGTTACTGAAAACAGGGCAGCCAAGGCTGTCAGCGCTACCGTTCCTCTTTTTTTATTCATAATCTTGTTTGTTAAATGGGTTATATGCAAAGAGTAACAAATGCGGCGTCAAACAGTTTGATACAGACAGGCTTTTTAGCTTCTATTCCGTTTTTTCTTTCAGCAGTTCTTCCATTTTCAGTACTTCGTCGCGGTATTGTGCGGCTTCGATGAAGTCGAGTTTCTTGGCAGCTTCCTGCATCAGTTTCCTGGTGCGCTCGATGCTCTTTTCGAGTTGGGCGCGGCTCATGTACCGGACAATCGGGTCTGCGGCAACCGTGGTGCTGCTCTCTTGTTCCACATAGGGACGGGGCGCGGTTGCCGGGGATTTTTCCTTGCCGGTTCCACCTTCGGCAAATCCTTCCGTGCCGGCAAATACGTTGAGGTTCTTTGCTTTCCTGATTTGCTGAGGGGTGATGCCGTGCTCCTCGTTATATTTCAACTGCTTCTCGCGGCGGCGGTTGGTTTCGTCGATGGTGAGCTGCATGCTTTCCGTTATCTTGTCGGCATACATGATAACCATGCCGTTGACGTTGCGGGCGGCGCGTCCCGCCGTCTGTGTCAGCGAGCGGTGGGAGCGGAGAAATCCCTCCTTGTCGGCATCCAGAATAGCCACAAGAGACACCTCCGGCAAGTCCAGTCCCTCACGCAGAAGGTTGACACCGACAAGTACATCGTACTCGCCCTCGCGCAAGTCGCTCATAATCTTTACACGTTCCAGCGTGTCTACGTCGCTGTGTATGTAGTTGCACTTTACGCTGTTGTTGAGCAGATACTCCGTCAGCTCTTCCGCCATGCGCTTGGTCAGCGTGGTGACGAGGGTGCGCTCGTTGCGTTCGATGCGCAACTGGATTTCTTCCATCAGGTCGTCTATCTGGTTGTGGCTGGGACGCACTTCGATAATGGGGTCCAGCAAACCGGTAGGACGGATTACCTGCTCCACAACGATGCCTTCGGATTGCATCAGTTCGTAGTCGGCAGGGGTGGCGCTGACGTATATCACCTGCTTTGCCATCGACTCGAATTCCTCGAACTTCAGCGGGCGGTTGTCCATTGCGGCGGGAAGCCGGAAACCGTATTCCACCAGGTTTGTCTTCCGGGCACGGTCGCCGCCGTACATGGCGCGTATCTGCGGAACGCTGACGTGACTTTCGTCAATGACGATAAGAAAATCATCGGGAAAGAAATCCAGCAGACAGTAGGGGCGCGTACCTGCCGCACGCCCGTCGAAATAGCGCGAATAGTTTTCTATGCCCGAGCAGTGACCCAGTTCGCGCAGCATCTCCATGTCGTAGGTAACACGCTCCTGCAGACGCTTTGCCTCGAAAGGACGGCCTTCGCTTTCGAACCACTGCACCTGCTTGTGCAGGTCGTCCTCTATCTCGTGGATGGCGCGCAGGGTGGCTTCTTTGGTAGTCATGAAGAGGTTGGCGGGGTATATCTTGTAAGCATCGAAACGGGCGATTGTAACACCGCTCACGGGGTCTACCTCTTCGATGCTGTCCACCTCGTCTCCCCAGAAAACGATGCGCAGAAGGTTGTCGGCGTATGCAAGGTAGATGTCTACGGTATCGCCCTTTACACGGAAGTTGCCGCGGTTCAGGTCGATGTCGTTGCGGACGTAGAGGCTGTCTACAAGACGGCGCAGGAATACGTTGCGGCTGTAGGTTTTTCCCTGCTGCACTTCGATTACGTTGTTATAGAAATCCGCCGGATTTCCCATACCGTAGATGCACGATACGGAAGATACCACCACCACGTCCTTGCGTCCGGAAAGCAGGGCGGAAGTGGCGGCAAGCCGCAGCTTGTCTATTTCGTCGTTGATAGCGAGGTCCTTTTCTATATAGGTGTCCGAAGAGGGCAGGTAGGCTTCGGGCTGGTAATAGTCGTAATAGGATACGTAATATTCCACTGCGTTGTTCGGGAAGAATCCCTTGAACTCGCTGTAGAGTTGTGCCGCCAGCGTCTTGTTGTGGCTCAATATGAGCGTAGGCTTGTTGATGTTGGCTATGACGTTGGCAATGGTGAATGTCTTTCCGGAGCCGGTCACGCCCAGCAAGGTCTGTGCGGGAACTCCCTCAAGCACTCCTTCGGTGAGCTGTGCGATTGCTTCCGGCTGGTCGCCGGTGGGGCGGTAGGCGGATGTTAACTCGAATTTATTCATTTCATCAGGATTGTCGGGCAAAGATAGGAAAGGTATGAAAATAAAGCAACTTAATGGCTCTAAAAACGTCAGTCTCATTCCCGATATCATTGCAGAAGAACTCGGCAGACTGAGAAGAATGTAAATATATCGTATCTTTTTCTGCTCCTTGATGAATATTGAAGTTTTTGTGCTGAAAATTTGCAAATCAGTAAGTAAAACATAACTTTGCGGTATCAATTTAGCAATAACCATTAATGTAATACAACAAAAACATGATTTGGAACGAGAGTATCGAATGCATGGATCGCGAAAGTCTTCGTAAAATCCAGGGCATTCGTCTTAAAAAAACAGTGGAGCGTGTGTATCATGACACTCCTTTCTATCGCAGGAAAATGCAGGAACTGGGCATTACCCCCGATGACATCAACAGCATCGATGATATCGTGAAACTTCCTTTTACCACCAAATACGACCTTCGCGACAATTATCCTTTCGGGCTTTGTGCCGTTCCCATGAGTCAGATAGTCCGTATTCACGCATCTTCCGGAACAACGGGGAAACCTACCGTGGTGGGGTATACACGTAAAGACCTGTCGGTATGGTCGGAATGCCTGTCGCGTGCTTTTACGGCATACGGTGCGGGCAGCTCGGACATTTTCCAGATATCCTACGGATACGGGCTCTTTACCGGCGGACTGGGTGCGCATGCCGGTGCCGAGAATATCGGTGCATCCGTCATTCCGATGTCCAGCGGCAATACGGAGAAACAGATTACACTGATGCACGATTTCGGTTCGACGGTGCTTTGCTGCACGCCCTCTTATGCGTTGTATCTGGCGGATGCCATTAAGGACTCCGGTTTCCCGCGCGAGGAGTTCAAGCTGAAGTTCGGTGCATTCGGTGCAGAGCCGTGGACGGAGAATATGCGCCGCGACATCGAGGCGAAGTTGGGAATAAAGGCTTATGATATTTACGGGCTGAGCGAAATAGCAGGCCCCGGCGTGGGGTACGAGTGCGAATGCCAGCATGGGACGCATCTCAACGAAGACCATTATTTCCCCGAAATAGTAGACCCGAACACTCTTGAACCGGTTGCTCCGGGCGAGACGGGCGAACTGGTGTTTACCCACCTCACCAAAGAAGGCATGCCGCTGCTGCGATACCGCACCAAAGACCTTACCGCCCTGCATTACGACAAATGTCCCTGCGGCCGTACACTGGTGCGTATGGACCGTATTCTCGGGCGTAGCGATGATATGCTCATCATCCGTGGCGTGAATGTATTCCCCACGCAGATTGAATCCGTCATTCTCGAAATGCCCGAATTCGAACCGCATTACCTGTTGCTCGTCGACCGTAAGAATAATACGGATACCATGGAACTGCAAGTGGAAGTCCGTCCGGAATACTACTCGGATGAAATCAACAAGATGCTGGCTTTGAAGAAAAAGCTTACCGCACGCCTGCAAAGCGTACTGGGCCTGGGCGTGGATGTCCGCCTGGTAGAGCCGCGCAGCATCGAGCGCAGCGTAGGTAAAGCGAAGCGCGTAATCGACAATCGTAAATTGTAAATCGTAAAATAGTAAACTTATGGTAGCAAAACAACTTTCTATTTTTTTGGAAAACAAGTCCGGTCGCCTTACGGAAGTGACGGAAGTTCTTGCCAAAGAGGGTGTCAATCTCTCTGCACTCTGCATAGCCGAGAATGCCGATTTCGGTATTCTTCGCGGCATCGTTTCCGAACCTGATAAGGCGTATAAGGCATTGAAGGATAATCATTTTGCCGTCAATGTGACCGATGTGGTGGGAATCAGTTGTCCCAACATTCCGGGTTCATTGGCAAAGGTGCTCCGTTGCCTGTCTGATGAAGGCGTGTTCATCGAATATATGTACTCCTTTGCCAACGGGCAGACTGCCAATGTCATTATCCGTCCCAACGATATGGAAAACTGTATCCGGGTATTGACGGAGAAAAAGGTGGACTTGCTGGCTGCGAGCGACTTGTATAAACTGTAAAAAAAGGACAGTATGAAGGTTATGAAAGGGAGTGTGCCAAAGTAGGGATACCCCATTCATCTGTGTTTTTGAAAAATTAAGGTGCGTATCTTTGTTTAATTCGATGCGAACCTCTATCTTTGCACATTATTTGAATAAAAGTAATGAAGAAGAACGTCCTTATAACTTTGCTTGCAGCACTGCTGCTCTCCTCATGCGGAGAATACAACAAGTTGCTGAAAAGCACAGACTACGAATACAAGTATGAAGCGGCAAAGAATTACTTCGCAAAAGGCCAGTACAGTCGTGCTGCCACGTTGCTGAACGAGTTGATTGCCATTCTTAAAGGTACTGATAAAGCGGAAGAGTCTCTTTACATGCTGGGTATGAGCTATTATAACCAGAAAGATTATCAGACTGCCGCGCAGACATTTACCCAATACTATAATGTGTACCCGCGCGGTACGTTCACCGAATTGGCGCGTTTCCATGCCGGAAAAGCATTGTTCCTGGATACGCCGGAACCCCGTTTGGACCAGTCCGGTACATACAGTGCGATTCAGCAACTGCAAATGTTCCTCGAATATTTCCCTGACAGCTCGAAGAAAGACGAGGCCCAAAGCATGATATTCGCTTTGCAGGACAAGCTGGTTATGAAAGAATATCTCTCTGCCAAGCTCTATTATAATTTGGGGAATTATTTGGGAAATAATTATGAGTCTTGCGTTATCACTGCACAGAACGCATTAAAGGATTACCCTTACACCAATATGCGTGAAGATTTGTCCATCCTTATCCTGCGCGCCAAATACGAAATGGCGGTGTATAGTGTGGAAGACAAGCGTGCGGAACGTTATCGTGAAGCGGTAGACGAATATTACGCCTTTAAGAACGAGTTTCCCGAAAGCAAATACATGAAAGATGCCGACCGCATCTTCAAGGAAGCGCAGAAGATTTTGAAGGACTGACAGAAAGTGAAACAATTGTTGTAGAATAAAATTAATTTAGATAGAAATTTATGGATTACAGAAAGACAAATGCTCCTACTACTACGGTGACTCGTGATATGATGGAGTTGTGTGAGGATACCGGTAATGTATATGAATCAGTAGCGATTATTGGTAAGCGTGCCAATCAGATCAGTGTTGAAATCAAGAATGACCTTTCCAAGAAGCTGGCCGAGTTTGCTTCTTACAACGATAATCTTGAGGAGGTATTCGAGAATCGCGAACAGATTGAGATTTCCCGTTATTATGAGAAGTTGCCGAAACCGACATTGATTGCCACTCAGGAATATCTTGAAGGTAAGGTATATTATCGTAATCCTTCCAAGGAAAAAGAGAAATTGCAGTAATGATACAGCGTATTCAATCCGTTTATTTGTTATTGGTGGCTATCCTGCTGGTTGTGGCTCTTTGCTTGCCGGTAGGACAGTTTATCGGTCCGGATGGGATAGCGGCTCATATATTCAAGCCGTTGGGCGTGACTTTGGCCGATGGAAACTTCCAGTCTACATGGGGCTTGTTCGGCATTCTGCTGTTGAGTGCGATTATTGCGTTATGCACCATATTCCTGTTCCGTAACCGTATGTTGCAGGTTCGTATGACGGTGTTCGGCAGTCTTTTGCTGATAGGTTATTACATTGCTTTCTTCGCGTTTATGTTTATCCTGAAAAACGATTTGAATGCAATGGCTTTCCAGTTGGGATGGGCTTTATGCCTGCCTGCCGTATGTATCATACTGAATTATCTGGCTTTCCGCGCTATCTATCGTGATGAGTTGATGGTGAAAGCTGCGGACAGATTGAGATAAAGAGAAAAGGTCTGTCCGGTAAGACAGACAGTCCGGTATAAAAAGCGGGGCGAGTGTTACATTCAACACTCGCCCCGCTTTTTATATCTCTGTATCCGGATTATACCGTTATTTTCTTTATTTCCTTAAATCGAACAAATAAGTGATTTTAGCGGTGATGACTCCGTGTGCCGAACGGGAAAAGTAGTCCTTCTTGGTACTGTTGTAGAAGTCGGACAAGGCATAATAGTATCTGCCTTCCACCAGGAAATTTCCGGCTTTGGTGCGGAGTTCCACGCCGGCTCCGCCTGTGATGCCGTAGTCGAACCTGTTGTCTACGGCTTTGTCATGCTGTTCTACGGTCAGTCCCGGGTAGTTGTCCCAGTCGCCGCTTATCGTATAGCTGTCTCCTAAAAAGAAGCCTATCTGCGGACCGGCATGGACGAAGAACTGCAAACCTCTGTCCTTACCGAATGCCAGATGTGCAAGGAAGGGAATTTCCAGATAGTTCATCTTCCGCGTGTATTGCAGTTCGGGATAGTCCTCATAAAATTCGTCCCAACCGTGTTGGGAGAAGTTAAGCTCGATTTGCGCACCGCATATCATGCTGAAATACTTTTCGGAAATATAACGGGCGGTCACTCCGCCGTTGATACCCATCAGGTTGTTCTGGCGGACTCTGGGAGAGAAGCTTACGCTATTCAGGTTGATGCCGCCGTTGATGCCCACGGAAAAGTTATGGCGTTGTTCGCCTATCTGTGCGTTTGCCGGCAAAGCACATGTACCTGCTAAGAGTGCTGTTCCTATAATTGTTTTTAGTTTCATTTTCTTCAATTGAGAATTACTGTAACCAAATGGCTGTAAGGCGTTTCTTTAATCAAAGTCGAGCTTTATCAGTTCGAAATTCTTGGTGAAGCGTACAAAGAACACTTTCCGGTTGATAAATCCGCCCCAGTTGTTTACACGCTGGAACTTGAAGCCGGTCTGAATGGGGACAAGGTCCATTTTGTCCAGGTTCTTTTCAAATCCCGAACCGTAGCGCGACAGTCCTTTGAGGAAGAAGTAGCCCGTGTCGAAACCCAGCATGCCGAATTTGGGATAACGTTCGTCCATCTCCTTGCCATACCATTTGCGGTAGCTCTTGGTGAAGTTAATGGCTGCCGGCAGCAGATTGTTCGTGTAGAACGAGGAGTAGAAGTATGTATCCAGTTCGAAGAAGGCTTCAAGATGGTCTTTGGTGTAAGTCTGCCATTCCGGATAGCCGAACAGATGTATGCGGCTGTCGGGCATCTCGCGTACCAGCAGTGTCAGTTGCGGCAGTATCTTGATCAGTGTGATGTTGCTTCCGGAAGTGGGGATGAATATATTTTCACGGTCGGCACGCAATACGGCTTTCAAGGACTCCACGGTAGCATCCTCTTTCAGTGATTTTGTAGGTATGGAACGGTTGCGCAACTCCTCTTTCAATCCCTTGATGAAGTCCGCCTTCTCTCTGGTTCCCTGGCTTGCCTCGATAAAGATAACGTTGGCGTTGGGAAACTGGCGGACAAAGTGGTCGTACACTTCCGAATAAAGGTAGGATTGGGGAGTATTGATTTGGTATACCGACGGATTGCGAAATACGGTATTGTCTTTAGACGTAAACGGTATCACCAGCCGTATGTCGTGCTTGTCGGCAAAATCGGCCAAAGGCTTGATGTGCTGCTGGTGCAACGGGCCGAAGATAATATCCATGTCCTTCATCTCGCTTTTGCCGAGTATGGAGTTTAGGGAGGATGTAGCAGGACCGGTACTGTAAGTATAAAGGTCTATGGAAGTGCCTGTGCGCTTCAGGCTGTCTACCGCCATAAGGAATCCTTCGTAATATTCCACCATTTTGGCAGATTCGCTTTTGCTTGCCCCGTCGGGCAGGAACGGAAGGACTACGGCAGCCTTGATGACATTGATGCGCTTGCTGCTTCTGGTGTTTTCACTGAACAGTTCGCTGTCGCTCGGTGCGGCCTGCCGGGGTGTATCCTGCTGCGTTGCAGAAGGAGAGGACGGATAGGGGATACAGAGGAACGAACCTTTCTTTATCTTGTTCTCGCCCCGCAATTCGGGATTGGCGGCTATGAGTTCGGCTTCGGTAATGCCGTATTCGCGGCTGATGCTGAATACCGTTTCCTTGCGTTTTACCTTGTGCATGTCGCGGCAGCGGGATTGTACCGGGGCCTGAATGGCAGTGTTGCCTGCGGGCATGCCCGAAAGTGCCTGCGTGTCTGCGGTGGCGGCTGCCGCATCCGTGGCCGACGGAATGCGGATAACCTGCCCGATGCGGAAGTTATCCGCGCTCAGTCCGGGGTTGGCATCGCATATGGCTTTAGCGGACACATTGTATTTCACCGTAAGCCGGTAAAGGGTTTCACCGGGAGCTATGGTATGGAAAGTCTCCTTTTGCAAGCCGGCATCCGTACGCGGAATGCGCAGGGTACGGCCTACGTATATCTTGTCGTCGCTTCCCGGATTCAGTTTTACTATATCCGCCTGGCTGATGTTGTACATGCTGGCAATGGAATACAGGCTCTGGCCTTTTTCTATCGTATGCAGAAAGTAAGATTGGTTTTCTTGTGCGCTTGTTCCGAGGCTGCACGCGCCGACAAGCAGCAGGGAACAAAAAATACGGTTAATCGTTTTCATTCAGTAATCGTTGGTTTATGTTTACAATTTCCCAAAGTAGCCGCAAAGTTAACAATATTGTCCCATTTTAACCAAAGGATTGCGTTAAGAAATAATATTGTGCATTTCAAAACCGAAAAATACCGCTTTTCGACTGATATTCGGTCGGAAACCGTTATTTTTGCACAAATTCATTCATTAAAATATGCAAGAAGAAACAGAATATATCAATGTATACGGAGCGCGTGTACATAACCTGAAAGACATCGATGCGGAAATTCCCCGCAACAGCCTTACGGTAATCACCGGGCTGAGCGGAAGCGGCAAGTCGTCCCTCGCATTCGATACGATATTTGCCGAGGGCCAGCGCCGCTATATCGAAACGTTTTCCGCTTATGCCCGTAACTTTCTGGGCAATCTGGAGCGTCCCGATGTAGATAAGATTACCGGTCTGAGCCCGGTGATTTCCATAGAGCAGAAGACCACCAATAAAAATCCGCGTTCCACCGTGGGTACGACAACGGAGATATACGATTATCTTCGCCTGCTGTATGCCCGTGCCGGCGAGGCCTATTCGTATCTTTCCGGCGAGAAAATGGTGAAATATACCGAAGAGCAGATACTCGAGCTTATCCTGAACGATTATAAGGGAAAGCGTATTTACATCCTCGCCCCGTTGGTGCGCAACCGTAAGGGACACTATAAGGAACTTTTCGAGCAGATTCGCAAGAAAGGCTACCTCTATGTCCGTGTGGACGGCGAGGTGCGCGAGGCATTGCCCGGCATGAAGCTGGACCGTTACAAGAACCATGACGTGGAAGTGGTAATCGACAAACTGGTGGTGGCGGATAAAGACGACACCCGCCTGAAGAACAGCGTTGCCGTTGCCATGCGTCAGGGCGACGGGCTGCTGATGGTGCTTGACGCCCAAAGCGAGAGCGTGCGCCATTACAGCAAGCGTTTGATGTGTCCTGTCACCGGACTGTCCTATCGCGAGCCTGCCCCCCATAACTTCTCCTTCAATTCTCCGCAGGGAGCGTGCCCCAAGTGTAAAGGTTTGGGTGTGGTGAGCCAGATTGATATAGACAAGATTATCCCCGACCGCGAGCTTTCCATCAGCGGGGGAGCCATCATTCCTTTGGGAAAAGCCAAGAACAGCATGATATTCTGGCAGATTGCCGCATTGCTGGAGAAGTATGAAGCTACACTGAAAACTCCTGTCAGGGAGCTGCCGGACGATGCGATAGATGAGATTCTATACGGTTCGGATGAGCGTATAAAGATAAAAAGCTCCCTTATCGGTACGTCTTCCGATTACTTTGTCACTTTTGAAGGAGTGGTGAAGTATATCCAGATGTTGCAGGAAAAGGATGCGTCTGCCACGGCACAGAAGTGGGCGGAGCAATTTGCCAGGACGGCTGTCTGTCCCGAATGCCACGGAGCGAAGTTGAACAAGGAAGCCTTGTCATTCCGTATTCACGATAAAAACATCTACGAACTCTCCACAATGGACATCAACGAGTTGTATGACTGGCTGATGAACGTAGACCAATATCTTAGCAGGAAACAGCAGCAGATTGCGGTAGAAATATTGAAAGAAATCCGTACCCGCCTGAAATTCCTGCTGGATGTGGGATTGGATTATCTGTCTCTGGACCGCAGCGCCGTCAGCCTCTCCGGCGGCGAAAGCCAGCGTATCCGGCTGGCTACGCAGATAGGCTCGCAGTTGGTGAACGTACTGTATATATTGGATGAGCCGAGCATCGGATTGCACCAGCGCGATAATCTGCGGCTTATCCATTCGTTGAAGGAGTTGCGCGATATGGGTAATTCCGTGATTGTGGTGGAGCATGATAAAGACATGATGCTTGCCGCCGATTACGTTATAGATATGGGCCCCAAGGCAGGCAGGCTGGGGGGTGAGGTGGTATTTGCCGGCACTCCGCAGCAGATGTTGCGGACGCATACGCTGACTTCCCGGTATTTGAACGGCGAATGTGCCATTGAAGTGCCTGCCGAACGGCGTAAGGGCAACGGCCATAGCCTGTGGCTGCGCGGTGCAAGAGGCAATAACCTGAAAAATGTGGATGTGGAGTTCCCGCTCGGCAAACTGATTTGTGTAACGGGAGTATCGGGCAGCGGAAAGTCCACACTGATTAATGAAACGCTTCAGCCCATCCTTTCGCAGAAGTTTTACCGTTCGCTTCAGGACCCCTTGGAGTATGGCAGTATCGAGGGACTGGAGTATATAGATAAGGTGGTGAATGTAGACCAGTCGCCGCTGGGGCGTACTCCGCGCTCCAATCCTGCCACGTATACGGGAGTCTTTTCCGATATCCGCAATCTGTTTGTCGGCCTGCCCGAAGCCAAAATCCGCGGATACAAGGCGGGACGTTTCTCGTTCAATGTAAGCGGCGGACGCTGTGAAGCCTGCCAAGGCAACGGTTACAAAACCATTGAGATGAATTTCCTGCCCGATGTATATGTTCCTTGTGAGGTTTGCCATGGCAAGCGCTACAACCGCGAAACGCTGGAAGTGCGCTTCAAGGGGAAGTCCATTGCCGACGTACTGGATATGACGATAAACCGTGCTGTGGAATTCTTTGAAAACGTACCTCAGATATTGAACAAGATTAAGGTAATTCAGGAGGTCGGTCTGGGGTATATCAAGCTGGGGCAGTCTTCCACCACGCTCTCCGGTGGCGAGAGCCAGCGTGTGAAGTTGGCCACCGAACTCTCCAAGCGGGATACGGGCAAGACGCTCTATATTCTTGACGAACCTACTACCGGACTGCACTTTGAGGATATCCGCGTCCTGATGAATGTATTGAATAAATTGGTCGATAAGGGCAACACGGTTATCGTTATCGAGCATAACCTCGATGTCATCAAAATGGCGGATTATATCATCGACATGGGACCCGAAGGCGGTAAGGGCGGGGGAGAGCTTCTCTCTTGCGGCACGCCCGAAGAGGTGGCAATGAGCACGAAAGGATATACCCCGAAGTTCCTGAAAGAAGAACTTCATCTTTAAAATAGTCTGAAAGAAAAATGACGGGTGAAAGGCATCGGACGGCAAACCGTCTTTCTGCAACGGGATGCTTTTCGCCTGTCTGCAATTATAGTTTGTGATGAAAGAAAATAAAATCAACAAGACAAATGCAGCCCGGCTGCTTGATAAGGCAAAGATTGCCTACGAGCTCATTCCTTATGAGGTGGATGAGAAAGATTTGAGTGCCATACACGTGGCTGCCAGTTTGGGAGAGGATATAGAGCAGGTATTTAAAACACTGATATTGCATGGCGATAAAACCGGTTATTTTGTGTGCGTCATTCCCGGAGAGCACGAAGTAGACCTGAAGTTGGCTGCCAAGGTGTCCGGAAACAAGAAGTGCGACCTTATTCCGATGAAGGAACTGCTTCCGCTGACGGGGTATATCCGCGGCGGTTGTTCGCCTATCGGCATGAAAAAGCCTTTCCCTACCTATATTCACGAAACCTGCCTGCAATTCTCCTATATCTACATCAGTGCCGGACAGCGCGGGTTGCAGCTCAAACTTAATCCGAAGGATTTGATAAAGGAGGTACACGCTGAGGTTTGCAGGCTTTTCGAGGCATGAGTTGTGTAGGCATGAGGGATTATGTGATTTTAATGCTTTTTCCGGCACAGATTATCATAGTGTAATTATTCACACGCTTTTTCCGGCTTTTTTCGTGAAAGGGATATTAAAAACCTGATTTCCGGCAAGAGATATTTCGTTTTCTTACCGGAAATCTCGATGAAAAGTATATATTTGCAAAAAATATAAATAAACTAATACTAATTACTAATTTACAAAAACTTATTTTTATGTTTAGCAAGCACCCTAATGGTTTGATTGCTGCCGCTTTGGCTAATATGGGAGAGCGTTTCGACTTCTATATTATGATGGCAATCCTTACACTGTTTATCTCGGCGAAGTTCGGGCTGTCTGAAACGACTACCGGATATATCTATTCCGCGTTCTATGCATCTATCTATATTCTGGCATTGGCAGGCGGTATCATTGCCGATAAGACTAAAAACTTCAAAGGCACTATCCTTGCCGGTCTGGTGATGATGGCGGTGGGTTATCTGATTATTGCCATTCCTACTCCTACGCCTGTTCCCAGCATGGGACTTTACCTGGGACTGACTTGTTTCGGACTTCTGGTCATTGCTTTCGGTAACGGTCTGTTCAAGGGTAATCTTCAGGCATTGGTGGGTCAGATGTACGATGATCCCAAGTACTCAAGCCTGCGCGACTCCGGTTTCCAGATATTCTACATGTTCATTAACATCGGCGGTTTCTTCGCTCCGTGGATTGCTATCGGTGTGCGCAACTGGTGGCTGAAGGTCAACAACTTCGACTATGATGCCACTTTGCCCGAACTTTGTCACCAATTCCTTAAAGAGGGCGACAAGATGGCTCCCCAGGCTATGGAGAATCTTACGGCTCTGGCAGACAAGGTTACGCTCGACGGCAGCCATGTGGCTGATATGGGTGCGTTTGTCAACAACTACCTGGATGTGTTTAACCGCGGTTTCCAATATGCTTTCATGGCTGCCATCGTTGCCATGTTGATTTCATTGGTAATCTATCTGGTCAACAAGAACCGTTTCCCCGACCCGGCAAAGAAGGTTGTAGCTGCCAAGGAACAGAATGCTACCGTAAGCAAAGAAGAAATCAAGATGAGCGCAGCCGAAATCAAACAGCGTATTTATGCCCTGTTCGCAGTGTTCGGTGTGGTAATCTTCTTCTGGCTGTCGTTCCACCAGAACGGTTATTCGCTGACTTACTTTGCACGCGACTATGTAGACTTGAGCGTAATCGATATTGACCTTGGCTTTACCCGTATCAAGGGTGCTGAGATATTCCAGTGCGTAAACCCGTTCTTTGTGGTATTCCTCACTCCGTTTATCATGTGGCTGTTCGGCGCATTGAAGAAAAAGGATAAAGAACCGTCCACTCCGATGAAGATTGCCATCGGTATGGGCATTGCGGCACTGGCATACGTGTTCCTGATGATATTCTCGTTCACTTTGCCTGCCAAAGATGCGTTGAGCACGATGAGTGCCGCCGAAATCAATGCCATCCGTGTGACTCCGTGGATTATGATAGGTTTGTACTTCATCCTTACGGTTGCCGAGTTGTTCATCTCACCGCTGGGACTGTCTTTCGTGTCCAAGGTTGCTCCCCCTCATTTGCAGGGTCTGATGCAGGGTTGCTGGCTGGCTGCAACGGCAGTAGGTAATTCGCTGCTTTTCGTTGGCGGTATCCTTTATACCACTGTTCCAATCTGGGCATGCTGGTTGGTTTTCGTGGGTGCAACGGGCGCTTCCATGATTGTGATGCTCTCAATGGTTAAATGGCTGGAGAGAGTAGCGAAATAATAGAGAAAACGTAAAGGTCAACTTTGGAATTGCAGAGTTGACCTTTACAGTTATAATGTAGCCCTTTAGAAACGTAATGTAGCTCTTTGGAAACGCAGTGTAGCCCTTTGGATTCCATGATGCGGTCCGCTGCTTATTCTTCGATTTTCAACTGCATGATGTAGTCGTTCATATAATATCCGTTTCCTATCGGAAAATCTCCCTCTCTGGATTTCTTCATCCCCATGTGCTCGTAAAAACCTACCGCTTTGTTGTTGCGGTTTACGTTCAGCTCCATGATGCACGGGGCGGGATGCACATCCCTGATGTATTTCACAGCTTCGCGAAACAGGAAACTCCCGCAGTGTGCGCCCTGATAATAAGGAAGCACATAAATCTTTTGCAGGTGAAACAGGTCTTTTCCTTGTTGCTGTACGGATACATAACCCGCCGCTTCGCACTCCTCACAGGCAATGAGGTACACATGCCCCTCTTCTTCCATCTGTTGGCGGATGCTCTCTAAGGAGTACATCCATTCCATCATATATTCGATTTGTTCTTTTGAAAGAATTTCTTTGTAAGTTTCGGGAAATATCTGCCAGGCGAGCTTATGGATTAACCCGCAATCGGCGCTTGTTGCTTTTCTGATGGTAAACATGTTTTGCTGCGTTTATATTAATATGATGCAAATATAGCATACTTTGTTTCAAACAGAAACCAAACTGCAATTATTTGTGGCATATCAACGGGAATTTTGCGGGTGCGACAGGCGCAGCCCGGATTGCTCTCCGGTCATATATACTCTTAAATAATATTAATGTAAGGTACTTTGTAATACAAGGTACTAAGATAATACATATATTTGTGCCATACAAAGGATGCAGGTATGGCATTTTTTGTTGTAAATAGTCAAACCATTTAATAACATATACGAATTATGGACGTTAATAATGTAAAGTCGCAGATGCGCAAGGGCATGCTTGAATATTGTATCATGCTGTTGCTCCATAAAGAGCCGGCTTATGCTTCGGATATTATACAGAAACTGAAGGAAGCGCGGCTCATTGTGGTGGAAGGTACGCTCTATCCGCTGCTCACCCGTTTGAAGAACGATGATTTGCTGAGTTACGAATGGATAGAGTCCACGCAGGGACCGCCTCGCAAATACTATAGGCTGACCGCAAAAGGAGAGGCTTTTCTGGGCGAGCTGGAGGTGTCCTGGCGCGAACTGAGCGATACGGTCAATCATATTGCCAACAATTAGCGTGAAGCATGTTGGGCTATTGAAGAGTAATGAAAGAATAAATAAAAAAACATATAACGATGAAAAAGACATTAACGGTAAATTTAGGAGGAACGGTTTTTCATATCGATGAAGATGCCTACCGCCTTTTGGATAATTATTTAAGCAACCTGAAGATACATTTCCGTAAGGAAGCCGGTGCAGACGAGATAATCGATGACATTGAACGCCGTATCTCCGAGCTTTTTACGGAGAAGCTTGCTGCGGGTTCGCAGGTGATTACCATTGCCTATGTGGAAGAAGTGATTGCCCGCATGGGAAAGCCGGAGGAACTGGAGCCTGACGCAGGAGATGCCGGTTCCGGAAGCGGCAGTTGGGACGGCAGCAACCATGCCGGCAGTACAGGTGCAGGCGCTTCCGCAACTGCGGAGAAAGTGTCTCACCATTTCTATCGCAATCCCGACGATAAGATGTTGGGCGGTGTGGTGAGCGGATTGGCTGCCTATTGGGGTTGGGACGTGACGATGTTGCGTCTGGTGCTTGTAATAATCATGATTTTCGGATTCAAGCTCCTGATACCCGCCTATATCATTTGCTGGATAATCGTTCCGGAAGCCCGCACGGCAGCCGAGAAACTGAGTATGCGGGGCGAGGCGGTTACGGTGGATAATATAGGCAAGACGGTGACCGGCGGTTTTGAGAAGGTGGCAAACGGCGTGAACGATTATATGAGGTCCGACAAGCCTCGCACTTTCCTGCAGAAACTGGGCGATGCCCTGGTTATGGTGGTGGGGCTGTTCCTTAAAATCTGTCTGGTGATATTCGCTATCATCTGCAGTCCGCTGCTGTTTGTGTTCGGAGTGGTGTTCGTAGCCCTGCTTTTTGCTGCCGTAATGGTGGCCATCGGCGGTGGGGCAGCACTTATCTCGATGTTCCCTACTTTTAATGTAGTATTGCCTGCCTCTCCGTTATCGGCCATTGTGATGTATATTGCAGGTATTCTGGTAGTGGGCATTCCGTTGGTAAGCCTCGTTTGGATGATATTCAGCCAGATATTCAAGTGGCAGCCTATGGTTTCCGGCCTGAAATGGACATTGGTCATTCTTTGGATTGTAAGTGCGTGTGTCTTTGGCATCTGCTTCGCAATGCAGGGAGCGACATTCCCGATATTGGGCGTGCTGGTCTGACAAGGAGGGCATGGCATAGAAAAAAGGAAGCCGGCAACATCACTGCAACGATGTGCCGGCTTTCTTTTTTCATATTCTTTTTTATCTGCTTTCTTTATTGTTTTGCAGGCTTCAGCCACTTATCCAGCCATTCAAAGAATGTGCGCTGCCACAGAACGCCGTTTTGCGGTTTCAGCACCCAGTGGTTCTCATCGGGATAGATAAGCAGTTCGGCAGGAACACCGCGCATTACGGCGGCGTCAAAGGCAGCCATTGCCTGGTTGGCAAGAATGCGGAAATCCTTTTCGCCATGAATGCAGAGGATAGGGGTGTCCCATTTATCTACGAAGAGGTGGGGGGAGTTGGCAAATGTACGTTGGGCTGTAGCGTTGTCCTTTTCCCAGTATGCGCCGCCCATATCCCAGTTGGCAAACCATTTTTCCTCTGTCTCCAGGTACTGCATTTCCATGTTGAATATACCGTCGTGGGCAATGAATGCCTTGAAGCGTTTGTCGTGATGTCCGGCAAGCCAGTAAACGGAGAAGCCGCCGAAGCTGGCGCCTACACAACCCAGGCGGTCTTTGTCGACAAACGGTTCTTTTGCCATTTCGTCGATGGCTGTGAAGTAGTCTTTCATGCACTGGCCGCCGTAATCGCCGCTGATGGCTTCATTCCACTTTACACCGAAGCCCGGAAGACCGCGGCGGTTGGGGGCTACGATGATATAGTCGTTGGCAGCCATAATCTGGAAATTCCAGCGATAGCTCCAGAACTGGCTGACGGGGCTTTGAGGCCCTCCCTCGCAGAAGAGCAGGGTGGGGTACTTCTTGTTCGGGTCGAATTGGGGCGGGTAGATAACCCAGGTCAGCATTTGCTTGCCGTCGGTGGTCGTCATCCAGCGGGCCTCTACTTTACCCATCTCCAGTTGGTCGTAGATTTGCTTGTTCTCGAATGTTAGTTGCTCGGCCTTGGCAAAAGCATTGCCGCTGCGTGTGTTGTTTACGGCATATATCTCATCTCCCATACTCATGGAGTGGCGCTTGGCAATGAGCTTGTCACCGCAAAGGGCGAGAGAGGCGTAGTCGTGCATGCCGTCGGTAAGCCGGTTCAGACTGTCATTGTCGGCAAGACCGATGTTGTAAATCTGCGTTTCACCGTGCCATACGCCGATGAAGTATATGCTTTGCGAGTCTTTGTTCCACAAGAAAGCATCTACGTTGGATTCGAAGGCGCGGCTTACGAAACGCTTCTCTCCGGTTGCAAGGTCCATGACGAACAGGCGGTTGAGGTCTGCCTCGTAGCCGTCGCGTTCCATGCTCTGCCAGGCTATGTACTTGCCGTCGGGCGAATATTGGGGATTGGTATCGTACCCTTTGTTCTCTTCGGTGATGTTTTCCGTTTTCCCGGTGGCAAGGTCATAGATGTAAATATCGGAATTGGTGGAGACGGCATAGGCCAGTCCCGTCTTTTTGCGGCAGGTATAGGCCACTTTGTCCGAAGCAGGGCTCCAGGCCAGTTGCTCGATACCGCCCCAGGGCTTCATCGGGCTTTCGTAGGGTTCGCCGTCCAGAATATCCTGTACGTTGCTGATGCCGTTGCCGTCGAAGTCTGCAACGAAGGGATGCGGAGCGGTTGTCACCCATTCGTCCCAATGCTTGTACATCAAGTCGGTAACGATGATACCGGTTGCCTTGGGCAGGTCGGGATGCTTGTCGGCGGTGCTCTGCACGGTTTTTACCTGCGCAATGAAAAGCAGCTTCTTGCCGTCGGGCGAGAAAGCGAATCCCTCGATGTCTCCCTCGTACCGGGTGAGCTGTTTGCGTTCCGTACCGTCCGGATTCATCTCCCACACCTGGCTGCTGCCGCTTTCGTTGCAGAGGAAAGCGATTTTCTTGCCGTCTTTAATCCAGACGGGTTGGCTTTCCTGCCAGCTGTCGCGGGTGATTTGTCTGTTGCTGCTGCCATCGGCATTCATGACAAACAACTCGTTGTTGCTCTTGTTTTCCGGTACGCTGTAATAGGCTACCGAGTAAGCAATCTGTTTCTCGTCGGGCGATACGGCTACGCTGCCGATACGGCCCATTGCCCAAAGCGCTTCGGGCGTCATGCGCTTACCTTCAATCTTTATATCCGATCTTTCGATAAGCGTTCCGTTCTGTCCTGCGTCTTTGGTTCCGCCGCAGGATGCCAACATCATTGCTGCCGACATAAATAATAGGTTTGATTGTTTCATATATGTTTGAAGATTTATTTCGGTAACGAAGATAGGAAATTAATTTAAATTTTCTTCAGACTCCATTTCCCTTTCTTCATGTAGAAATAGCAAAGCACCAGGATTCCTACGGAATAAACAATTTCCGATGTCCATGCAAATGCCACGTCCAGTTTCAGATAAGCTACGATGTATGTGATGTAGCAGGTATAAACCACCAGTGTTATCATCTCCAGGGCCAGGGCAGTACGCGTGTTTCCGGTTCCCGATACGGACTGGAAATAGACGTTGGCGGGTACGAGGAACAGATAGGCGGAGCAAAGTACCCAAAGCGAGGGAACGGCTGCCTCTTGCAGTTCCGGCATATCCGTGTACACGCTCAGTATCAGCTTGGGGCACAGCGCAAAGAACACGGCAAGCGGCAACACGAACGCATAGGCTATGCGGATATGCTGCCGTATCGTACCGGGCACGCAGTCGGTGTGTCCTGCTCCGATAAGGTTGCTGACAAGCGATCCGCAGGTTGAAGCGAATGCCATCATAACCATGAACATTATGCCCGATACGTTGCGGATGATGTTGGTAACGGCCAGCGAACGTTCTCCCAGATGCTCTACGTAAAGGAAGAGCAGGAACCACGTGGAGAGTGACAGGAAATTCTGTACCATCGTCCAGAAAGAGACGTTGAGCATGCGTTTGAGTATGTTCCAGCGGATACCCGGTATTTTGTCCAGTCCGTACTTGCGGATGTCGATACGGTGACGGGTGTAGAGGATGAAGAATATCAATGACACCAATTCCGCCAACGACGAGCCTATGGCGGCTCCGGCAATGCCGAGCTGCGGCACTCCGAATTTTCCGAATATCAGGATGTAGTTGAATACGACATTGCTCAATACCATGACGATTGAGTTCAGCGTCAGCGTTTTGGTCTGTGTCGTTCCCAGAAAGAACGCACGGAACATCACTGCCGTAAAGGAGAAAAAGAATCCGAAGACACGCCAGTTGAGGTAGCTCATTGCCGCATCGTAGATGTGCTGGGAAGAGACAAGCCGTTTCAATATCACCGGAGCGAAGCTGTAACAGAGGGCAAACATAACCGCTGCCATTCCCAACTGGAAATAGACTCCCTGGTAGAAGAGGTTGCCTATCTCTTTATATTGCTGTTCGCCGTTGCGCCGTGCTATCAGAATTTGCGCTCCGATACTGAAACCGAATGCCACCATGAACATTACTATGTAGAAGATACCTGCAATGGCGGATGCTCCTAATTCTATCTCGCCCACGCGTCCCAGGAAGGCAGTGTCTGTCATGCCGATCATCTGCTCCATGAGCAGGCTGATGAGAATAGGGTAGGCTATAAGCCAGATTTCTTTGTAGGTGTATTTAGTCTGCATATTCGATAAATAGGTTTTTGGGATACATTCGATAACTCTTTTTGGGGGAGACTGATATACTCGAAAAAAGGAAAAGGAAGCCGGGCAAAGTGCATTGTCCGGCTTCCTTCTGAAAAAATATCTTGAACGGAAGTTTATTTCCTGTTCTGCTTTTCTTTCATCATCTGCTCCTGTTGCTTCTGCATAGCTTCAAGGCGGGCAGCGAAGCCGGTCTTTTTCATTTTCTTCGGGTCTTTCCTGTTCGCTTCCAGTTGTGCCAGAAGCGCTTCCTCATTCGTCATTTTGCGCATGATGATGGTAGTTACCACACTGACAAGCGTCGAAATGAAGTAGTAGTAGTTCAGTCCCGAAGGATAGTCGTTCAATATAAACAGGAACATAACGGGCATCAGGTACGACATCCATTTCATGGCTGCCATTTGCGGGTTGGCGCCTGTGTCCTGCTGTTGCATCATAAATTTGGTGTTCAGGATATTCGTTACTGTCATCAGCAGGCAGAAAAGGCTGAGGTGACTGCCCAGGAACGGAATATGGAACGGGAAATTGATGAACGCATCGTACGTGGACAAGTCATCGGCCCACAAGAAACTTTGCTGGCGCAGCTCGATGGCACTCGGCACGAACATAAACAATGCCATTAGAATGGGGAACTGAATCAGCATCGGCAGACAGCCGCCCATCGGACTCACACCGTATTGGCTGTAAAGCGCCATCACTTCCTGCTGCTTCTTCATGGCATCTTCCTGCTTGGGATACTTCTTGCCTATTTCGTCTATTTTCGGTTTCAGTACACGCATTTTGGCAGAGGAGATGTACGTTTTCCAAGTTGCGGGAAATACCACTGCCTTTACAATCAATGTCATCAGCAGCAGAACGATACCCATGCTCAATCCCCAGCTGGACAGCCAGTCGAAGATATTGATGGTAAACCATTTGTTTATCCAGCGGATTAACGGCCAGCCCAGATATACCAGGCGGTTGAGCTCCCACTTGTCCTCGCGTCCTTTATCGAGTGCGGTCAGCGTTTTGTAGTGGTTGGGACCGAAGTAGAAGAACAGTTGCGTCGGAGTCTTGCCGGTCGGGTCGAAAGCAGTGCTCATTTCGGCAGAGTAATCCTTGATGTAGCCGCTTCCCTGTGTCTCCAGCTTTGAGTTCAGCTTCGTCTTCTCAAAGTCGGCATCGGCAAGGAATACGGAAGAGAAGAACTGGTTCTTGAAAGCAATCCAGTCCAGGCGCTCTGCCACTTCTTTCTCATCGTTCTTGCCGGCAGAAAGGTAATCGGTTCCGTCTCCGGTAATTTTATAGGTCAGTTCCGCCAGGCGGTTCTCATACGTATATCCCTTTTCTATCTGACGTGCACGCTGCGACCATTCGATGTCTACATAGTCGGTGTTTGCCAGCTTGTTTGCCATACCTACGGCGTCGATTGTAAAGTCTACCAGATAGGTGTCATTGTGCATGGCATACTTAAAGTCGATATAGCTGGCGCTGTCTGCCGCCAAACGCATGGTTACGGTGCTGTCCGTAGGGTTCACCACCGAAAAATAGTAGTTCTCCGTCTGTATGGTTTCCTTCTTGTTGTAGAAAAGGAAGTTCATGGAAGCGTCGTTGCCGCTGAATAGGGTAACAGGTGTCTTTTTGTCCTGTCCCATATACTCTTTCAACGTAGCTGACGAAATACGTCCGCCCTTGGTGGCAACTGTCAGCTCTGCCAGATTGTTTTGTATTGTAACCTGTGAGTCGGTTCCCTGAAGAGCGTTGAAGAAGAGAACGGTAGAGTCTGCCGTCTGTTCCTCTTTGTCATTGGCCAAAGCGGCTTCCGCCTTTGCTTTCAGGTCAGCTTCGCGTTGTTGTACTTGGGCTATGGAGTCATAATAGCGTTGCTGTGCAGCCAGTTGCTCCTTGCTCGGACGGCTCAGAAAGCTGAATCCGACTAACAGGATTGCTATCAAGACAAGGCCTGTGATGGTGTTTTTATCCATTTAATCAAATTATGAATTTTCAATTATTAATTAGTGATGATTACTTTGTTTCGTTTTCAATCGCAGCCTTTACGAAAGCTACAAATAGCGGATGCGGGTGCAGTACGGTACTGCTGTATTCGGGGTGGAATTGGGTTCCGACAAACCATTTCAGGGCGGGTATCTCTACTATCTCCACCAGGTCCGATTCCGGATTGATGCCCGTACACTGCATGCCGGCCGCTTCATACTCTGCCTTATATGCGTTGTTGAACTCATAGCGGTGGCGGTGGCGCTCCTGTATGTGTTCCGTGCCATAGGCCTCGTATGCTTTGCTGCCTTCTTGCAATACGCATTCGTAAGCGCCCAGACGCATCGTGCCGCCCATATTGGTAATGGACTTCTGCTCTTCCATGATGTCGATAACGTTGTGCGGTGTCTTTTCGTCCATTTCGCGCGAATTGGCATCAGCGTATCCCAGTACGTTGCGGGCAAATTCAATGGCAATGCATTGCATGCCCAGGCAGATACCGAATGTCGGAATATCGTGCGTACGCGCATATTTGATGGCTACGAACTTTCCGGCAATGCCACGTTCGCCGAAACCCGGCCCGATGAGAACGCCCGACATGCCTTTCAATGCTTCCGCTACGTTTTCGTCCGTCAGCTTCTCGCTGTTTACGAAATCTACGGATACCTTGCGGTCATTGTATGTTCCGGCTTGTGAAAGGGCTTCGCGGATGGATTTGTAGGCATCCTGCAAATCGTACTTGCCCACCAGTGCGATGTGTACCGGTTCGGTCGTTTCTGCCTTATGACGGCGTTCGAGGAAGGCGCGCCACGGACCCAGTCCCGGAGTATCGCCCACGGGAAGTCCCATTTTCTTCAGGATAGTTTCGTCCAGTCCCTGAGCCTGCATCAGAATAGGCACTTCGTAGATAGTAGGTGCATCGATGCTCTGTACAACGGCATTTTCGTCTACATTGCAGAAAAGGGCCACTTTCTTGCGCAAGGTGTTGCTCAGCTCATGTTCCGTGCGGAGTACCAGCACATCGGGCTGGATACCGGCGCTTTGCAACTCTTTTACGGAGTGCTGGGTCGGTTTGGTTTTCAATTCGCCGGCTGCTGCAAGGTAGGGTACATAAGTAAGGTGTACGCACAAGGCGTCTTTACCCAGTTCCCATTTCAACTGGCGGATGCTTTCCAAGTACGGAAGAGACTCGATGTCGCCTACCGTGCCACCGATTTCGGTAATTACGAAATCGAATTTATATTTGTTGCCCAACAGCTTTACATTACGCTTGATTTCATCCGTAATGTGAGGGATTACCTGAATGGTCTTTCCCAGATAATCGCCGCGGCGCTCTTTGTCGATAACGCTTTTGTAGATACGTCCGGTTGTAATATTGTTGGCCTTTGTGGTCTGGATACCCAGGAAGCGTTCGTAGTGTCCCAGGTCGAGATCGGCTTCATGGCCGTCTACCGTTACGTAGCATTCTCCGTGTTCATAAGGGTTCAGCGTACCCGGGTCGATATTGATATACGGGTCGAACTTCTGAATTGTTACTTTATAACCTCTTGCTTGCAATAATTTACCGATGGATGACGAAATAATACCTTTACCCAATGAGGAGGCAACGCCACCGGTGACGAAAATATACTTTGTTTCTCCCACAGCTATACTGTTTTAAATGTTTTCTCTAAAAATTAAAGCGCAAAATTATGAAAAAAAAGAGGAAGTACATAACAGTTTGGTGAAAACAATTATAAAAAGTGGAATATCTGTGCGTAATAAGGTTCTGATAAACTTTCACTTTCCACCTTTTGTAATCTGAACATTTTGATTTAATTTTGCGTTCAAATATAGATTTTAAGAAAAGTATGAGGAATAGACGTGTTTTAATAGGATTGGTTGCCGCACTGCTTTCTTTTCCGGTGATAGCCCAAAATGCTGCAAAGAGTACAAGAAAACAGGCTGCAACGGAGAATGCGGATACATTGTCGGGTATTTGGAGTCAGAACTGGATATTGAAACTGAAACCCTGCGATAATGGGTACCGGCTGGATACAGTCTCCGTGCTGTATGAAAAATATTTCGGTGTGTTGGATTATTTGAACGATCCGGCTACTCCCGAACGGTATATTGCATACAATCCGGACTATTACCGTATGTTTGTTCCCACCACTTATTATTATGCTCCTATGGAACGCCTGTCGCAGGTTGGCTGGACTTTCCAGAAGCCGGATACGGTACCTGCGATGACGAAAGAACTCCTGCCGTTCGATACATTGAGCTTCTTGTCGAAAGAGAATGCGAATAGGGTTGTAGACCGCGTGATGATGAATACGTACGTCAATCGTCCGGACTTGGTGGTAATGACCGAGAAAGAGATTAAGAAGAAAAAACTTTTCAAGGACAATATCGAAAAGGAAATCTCTTCCAAGCCTTCCGTGGTGAAACTCTTTGCCCAGGAGAACATGGCAAGAGTGAAAGAAGAGGCGGAAGTCGTGATACAAAAGCCCAACTGGTGGGTGACCGGTGGAAACGGTTCGTTGCAGATTACGCAAAACTATATTTCCGACAACTGGTATAAGGGCGGTGAAAGTACGAACTCCTTGCTTGCCAACCTGCAGTTGTTTGCCAACTATAACGATAGGGAGAAACTCCAGTGGGAGAATATGCTGGATGCCAAGTTCGGCTTCAACTCAGCTCCTTCCGATGAGTTCCACGATTACCTGGTAAGCACCGACCAGTTCCGCCTTTATAGCAAATTGGGTATTCAGGCTGCATCCAAGTGGTATTATACCATTACTACGGAATTTAAAACACAGTTTTGCCATAGTTACAAGGCGAATAGCGAAGAGCTGGTCTCAGCATTCTTTGCACCCGCAGATTGGTCGTCCAGTATCGGTATGGACTATAAGCTGAAAAAGGAAAAGTTTAACTTGTCTGTTTTTATCGCCCCGCTGACCTATATGTTGCGCTATGTGGGCAATAAAGAGGTGGATGAAGTGAAGTTCGGCCTGGACGCGGGTAAGTGCGTCAAGCATAATTTCGGTTCTCAAATACAGCCTACGCTTTCGTGGACTATCATACCTTCTATCGTTCTGGATTCACGGTTGGACTTCCAGACCAGTTACGAGTGGACACGTATTGAATGGGAAAACACCATTAATTTTGTGCTGAACCGTTATCTCTCCACCAAGCTTTATGTGCATGCCCGTTTTGATGACAGTGCCAAACCTACCGAAGGCGACAGCTATTTCCAGGTGAAGGAATTGTTGAGCTTCGGTATCAATTACAAATGGTAACCATATCTGTTGCGAATGATTAAAGGGAGCGCTCCGCCGATGACAGCGGGGCGCTCTTTTTTTGTTTTTCAGAAGAAAAAATAGCGAAAAACTGCGAAAAACAGGAAAAAGAGCGTTTGCGTACACAGAAAAAGCAGTCTAATCCCTTGCAGTTCGCAAATAATGCGTAAATTTGCCGCGATTTGTAATGCACACTTTGCAAAATGGCGGATACTATAAGACATCAGGGTATTGTGGAAAACATAAACGGCACTCATCTTCAGGTGAGGATTGTTCAAACTTCAGCATGTGCTTCATGCAGTATCAAAGGACATTGCAGTTCTGCCGATACAAAAGAAAAGCTTATCGATGTTATAGATGAAAGTTCTTCTTATCAGCCCGGCGACCGTGTATGGGTTGTCGGAGAATTGTCTATGGGGGTAATGGCGGTTTTGCTTGCGTTTGTGTTTCCTTTTCTTGTTTTAATCTTTTCCCTTTTTGCTTTTATGGCTATGTGGCACGACGAACTGGTCTCTGCACTGTGTTCGTTAGGGCTCCTTATACCTTATTATTATATATTGTGGCTGAACAAGTCGCGATTGGGAAAGAAGTTCTCTTTCTCGATTAAACCGATGAACTAACTAATACATAAAACAAATAATTAATAAACAACTAATTTATGAATGTAATTCTGATTGCAGTAATTTCATTGGGGGCCATAGCGCTGGTTGCGGCGGTTATTCTTTACGTGGCTTCCAAGAAATTTGCCGTGTATGAAGATCCGCGAATTGCACAAGTGGCAGCTGTGCTGCCTCAGGCAAACTGCGGTGGATGTGGTTACCCGGGTTGTAGCGGATTTGCCGATGCTTGCGTCAAGGCAGGTTCGTTGGAAGGTAAACTTTGTCCGGTGGGCGGACAGCCTGTCATGACGAAAGTTGCCGAAATCCTGGGATTGGATGCTGCTGCTGCCGAACCGATGGTTGCAGTGGTAAGATGTAACGGAACGTGTGCCAACCGTCCTCGTGTCAATCAATACGACGGTGCGAAGAGCTGTGCTATCGCAGCTTCTCTTTACGGTGGCGAAACGGGATGCAGCTTTGGCTGTTTGGGATGTGGCGACTGTGTGTCTGCCTGCCAGTTCGGTGCTATCCGCATGAATCCCGAAACCGGGCTTCCCGAGGTGGACGAAAGCAAGTGTACCGCTTGCGGCGCATGTGCCAAGGCTTGTCCGAGAAATATTATCGAAATCCGTCCGCAAGGCAAGAAATCCCGCCGCGTTTATGTGCAGTGCGTAAACAAGGATAAGGGTGCTGTAGCCCGTAAGGCCTGTACCGTAGCCTGCATCGGCTGTGGCAAGTGTGTGAAGGTATGTCCGTTCGAGGCAATTACGCTGGAGAACAATCTGGCATACATCGACCCGAACAAATGTAAGTCTTGCCGTAAATGCGAAGAAGTTTGTCCGCAAGGTACGATAATCGCCCTCAATTTCCCGCCGCGTAAACCGAAAGCGGAAGGAGAGGCTGTTGCTTCTAAGTCTGCAGAGCCGGTGAAGAAAGTTGCGGAAGCTGCCAAGAAGCCGGCGGAAACTCCTGCAAAGCCCGCAGAAGCTCCTAAAAAAGCAGCGGAAACTTCCAAAGCTTCTGAAACTGCTGCTGCTCCGGAAACTCCGAAAACTGAAGCATAATATTAAAAGAAATTAAACGACTAAAAATACAGAATTGTATGTTGAAGACATTTTCAATCGGTGGAGTTCATCCACACGAAAATAAACTTTCAGCACATCAGCCTATCGTACAGGCAGAGATTCCGGCAAAAGCCGTTATCTTGTTGAGCCAGCATATCGGCGCTCCTGCAAAGCCTATCGTTGCTAAAGGTGATGTTGTGAAAGTAGGTACAAAGATTGCCGAACCCGGCGGCTTCGTATCAGCGGCTATCCATTCGTCTGTCAGCGGAAAGGTCGCAAAAATCGACACTATCGTCGATGCCAGCGGATACGCCAAACCGGCTGTATTCATTGATGTAGAGGGGGATGAGTGGGAAGAGACCATAGACCGTACCGATACATTGGTAAAAGAGTGCAATCTCACAGCCGAGGAAATCGTGAAGAAGATTGCGGATGCCGGTATCGTAGGTTTGGGAGGCGCTTGTTTCCCTACACAGGTGAAGTTGTGCCCGCCGCCTGCATTCAAGGCGGAATGTGTCATAATCAATGCCGTGGAGTGCGAGCCGTATCTTACTGCCGACCACCAGTTGATGCTGGAGCATGCCGAAGAAATCATGGTAGGTGTTTCTATTCTGATGAAAGCCGTTAAGGTGAACAAGGCATTCATCGGTATTGAGAATAATAAGCCCGATGCTATCCAGCTGATGACGAAAGTAGCTGCCGGCTATGCTGGTATCGAGGTTGTGCCCTTGAAAGTGCAGTACCCGCAAGGCGGTGAAAAGCAGTTGATAGACGCTGTTATCAGTCGCCAGGTCGCTGCCGGTGCATTGCCTATCTCCACGGGTGCCGTTGTACAGAATGTAGGTACTGCATTTGCCGTATATCAGGCTGTTCAGAAGAATAAACCGCTGTTTGAGCGTGTCATTACCGTTACCGGCAAGTCTTTGTCCAAGCCTTCCAACTTCCTGGCGCGTATCGGTACGCCGATGAAGCAGTTGATTGACGCTTGCGGCGGTCTGCCCGAAGATACGGGCAAGATTATCGGCGGCGGTCCGATGATGGGTAAGGCGCTGGTAAATACGGATGTGCCGACTGCGAAAGGCAGTTCAGGCATCCTGATTATGAACGATAAGGAAGCCAAGCGTGGTGAGGCGCAGCCATGTATCCGTTGCGCCAAATGTGTGAGTGCCTGTCCTATGGGGCTGGAACCCTACTTGCTTGCTACCGTATCGGCTCACGGCGATTTTGAAAGAGTAGAGAAAGAAGATGTCATGTCGTGTATCGAGTGTGGCTCATGCCAGTTCACTTGTCCTTCCAACCGTCCGTTGCTGGACTATATCCGTTTGGGTAAGGGTAAGGTAGGAGCGATGATACGTGCACGTCAGGTAAAAAAATGAAAGAATTGATTTAGTATAATCTTATGAATAAATTAATCGTATCCCTTTCGCCCCACGTTCACGGCGGTGACAGCGTGCAGAAGAATATGTACGGCGTGCTGATAGCATTGATTCCTGCATTTCTTGTATCGCTTTACTTTTTCGGACTGGGCGCGCTGATTGTTACGGCTACTTCCGTAGCAGCCTGTCTGTTCTTTGAATGGGCTATCGGCAAATTTCTGATGAAGAAAGAAACCACAACCATCTGTGACGGTTCCGCTATTATCACCGGTGTGTTGCTGGCATTCAACTTACCTTCCAACCTTCCTGTCTGGATTATCATTCTGGGCGCCTTGTTTGCTATCGGTGTAGGCAAGATGTCTTTCGGAGGTTTGGGTTGTAATCCTTTTAACCCCGCATTGGCGGGACGTGTGTTCCTGTTGCTGTCGTTCCCTGTGCAGATGACCACATGGCCTGCCGTAGGACAACTGACCGCTTACACGGATGCCACTACGGCTGCTACGCCGTTGGCTATAATGAAAGGTGTAATCAGCGGTGCTCCAGGCATGTCTTTGAGCGACCTTCCCTCATCTTTCAGCTTGCTGATCGGTAATAACGGCGGTTGTCTGGGTGAAGTCAGCGCATTGGCCCTGCTGTTGGGACTGGCCTATATGTTGTGGAAGAAGATTATTACATGGCACATTCCCGTATCCATTTTGGCTACGGTATTCGTTTTCTCCGGCATCATGTACTGGGTTAATCCGGAAATCTATGTATCTCCGGTGGTGCAACTGCTGTCCGGTGGTCTGATGCTGGGTGCTATCTTCATGGCTACGGATTATGTAACTTCTCCGATGAGCCATAAGGGAATGCTGATTTACGGCGTATGTATCGGTCTGCTCACGGTCATCATCCGTCTGTTCGGCGCATATCCCGAAGGTATGTCGTTCGCTATTCTGATTATGAATGCGTTTACTCCGCTTATCAACACATATGTTAAACCTAAACGCTTTGGGGAGGTAGCGAAGAAGAAATGAAAAAGTTAGAATCATCCTTAAAGAATATGTTGCTGGTGCTTACGGGAGTTACTGCGATATCCGTAGCATTGCTGGCTTATGTAAATGAACTGACGAAAGAACCTATTGCGCAGGCCAATGCCAAGACGTTGAGCGATGCTGTCAGCGCTGTGGTTCCGGGTTTTGACAATGACCCGATTGCCGAAAAAAAGACTCAGGAGGTAAATGGTGTCCAGTACGCTGTGTATCCCGCCACTAAAGAAGGCAAATTCATCGGTGCTGCTGTCGAAGCGACTTCCATGGGCTTTGGCGGTGAGCTGAAGGTATTGGTAGGCTTCGATGCCGAAGGCAAGATTATCGATTACTCGCTGCTGTCGCATGTGGAAACTCCGGGATTGGGCTCCAAGGCTGCCGACTGGTTCAAGAAGGGAAACAAGGGAGATATTACAGGTATGAATCCCGGTGAAGCTTCTCTGACAGTAAGCAAGGACGGCGGTAAGGTAGATGCCATTACAGCTTCAACCATTACTTCGCGCGCATTCCTGAATGCCGTAAACGTTGCATATGCTGCCTATGCAGGTCAGAATACTGCTGACGGCGCTACGGGAGCTACTCAAAAGAATGTGGAAGAGGCTGCCGGAACCAATACGGCTACGGGAGCTACTATTAAAGTTGAACTCACTGATTCTGTCAGTGCTAAATAAGAAAGGAGTAGAGATATGAATAATTTTAAAGTATTGATGAACGGGATTGTAAAAGAGAATCCTACGTTTGTACTCCTGCTTGGTATGTGTCCTACATTGGGTACGACTTCATCTGCTATCAACGGTATGGGTATGGGACTGGCAACGATGTTCGTGCTTATCTGTTCCAATGTGGTGATTTCCGCTATCAAGAACCTTATTCCGGATATGGTGCGCATTCCTTCTTTCATTGTTGTAATCGCATCGTTCGTAACACTGCTGCAAATGGTGATGCAGGCTTACGTTCCCGCACTTTATGCGACACTGGGCTTGTTTATTCCGCTGATTGTAGTAAACTGTATCGTACTGGGCCGCGCCGAGGCTTTTGCTGCCAAAAATAATCCGGTGGCATCCTTCTTCGACGGTTTGGGTATGGGATTAGGTTTTACTATCGCATTGACTTTATTGGGTGCTGTCCGCGAATTCCTGGGCACAGGCAAGATATTCAACCTCACGATTCTTCCCGAAGAATACGGTATGCTGGTATTTGTTCTTGCACCGGGTGCGTTTATTGCTTTGGGATACCTCATTGCGTTGGTTAACAGCTTCAAGAAAGCATAATTTGTAATTCATAATTAGAATTGATATTATGGAATATATATTGATATTTATCTCGGCAATCTTTGTCAATAACATTGTGTTGTCGCAATTCCTGGGTATCTGTCCGTTTCTGGGCGTATCCAAGAAAGTGGAGACGGCGTTGGGTATGTCGGCAGCAGTGGCATTCGTGCTTACTATTGCTACAATCGTAACGTTCCTCATTCAGAAGTTTGTGCTCGATGCTTTCGGTCTGGGCTATCTTCAAACCATCACCTTTATCCTTGTGATTGCCGCATTGGTGCAGATGGTGGAGATTATCCTGAAAAAAGTATCTCCTTCTTTATACCAGGCTTTAGGTGTGTTCTTGCCTCTGATTACAACGAACTGCTGTATTCTCGGTGTGGCTATCCTCGTTATCCAGAAAGATTATGATTTGCTGACCGGTGTGGTTTATGCATTCTCTACGGCTATCGGCTTCGGTCTGGCGTTGACGCTCTTTGCAGGTCTGCGCGAACAGATGAGTCTGGTGAACGTGCCGAAGGGTATGCAGGGAACTCCGATAGCTTTGATTACCGCCGGTTTGCTGGCTATGGCATTCATGGGCTTCTCCGGTGTAGTTAAGCTCTAAGATATACTCTGATTTTTAGATAAAGCGAAGAACCGGTTCTCTTTGTAAAAGAAGAGGGCGGTTTCTTCGCTTTGTCTTTTATAGGCAGAGTTATCGTACACGGTCAGGGGTGAAATATTCTTTGGTTAATTTTTACCGGTCATGTACGTGCTTTATGAATTTATTTCCTTACATTTGTAGCCTAATGATAACCTAAAAGCTAAATTATCTATATTAATATGAAAGAGAAAATCTTGGTTACAGGCGGAACCGGCTATATTGGTTCTCATACTGTGGTAGAACTTCAGAACGCAGGTTATGAAGTCGTTATTATCGATAATCTGTCAAACTCCAGCGCAGATGTTGTAGACAACATTGAAAAGGTATCGGGCATCCGTCCAGCATTCGAGAAATTGGATTGTCTGGATTACGCCGGTCTCGACGCTGTGTTTGCTAAATATAAAGGTATCAAGGCTATTATCCATTTTGCGGCAAGCAAGGCGGTGGGAGAGTCTGTGGAAAAACCGTTGCTTTATTACCGCAACAACTTGGTTTCCCTGATAAACCTGCTCGAACTGATGCCTAAGCATGGAGTGGAGGGCATTGTATTCTCTTCTTCCTGTACCGTATATGGCCAGCCCGACCATCTTCCCGTAACGGAAGAGGCTCCTATCAAGAAGGCGGAATCCCCGTACGGAAATACGAAGCAAATCAACGAAGAGATTGTCCGTGATACGGTTGCTTCCGGTGCTCCCATCAATGCGATTCTGCTGCGTTACTTCAACCCGATTGGCGCCCATCCTTCGGCACTGCTCGGTGAATTGCCTAACGGTGTGCCGCAGAATCTGATACCGTACCTCACCCAGACGGCTATCGGTATCCGTGAGAAATTGAGTGTATTCGGTGACGATTACGATACTCCTGACGGTTCCTGTATCCGCGATTTCATCAATGTGGTGGATTTGGCAAAGGCTCATGTTGTAGCTATCCGCCGTATTCTGGAGAAGAAACAGAAAGAAAAAGTGGAAGTGTTCAATATCGGTACCGGACGCGGTCTTTCCGTATTGGAATTGATCAATGCGTTTGAAAAGGCAACCGGTGTGAAGCTGAACTACCAGATTGTAGGTCGCCGTGCCGGAGACATAGTAAAGGTGTGGGCCGACCCGAAACTGGCAAACGAAGAGCTGGGCTGGAAAGCGGAAGTAGGTATTGAAGATACTTTGCGCTCCGCATGGAACTGGCAGTTGAAGCTTCGTGAGAGAGGCATTCAATAAGAATAAAGATTTTGAACTTTTTAACATACAGAAAATAAACAAATGCTTCCCCGCATTTGTTTATTACATGCAAATCGGCCTGACGCTGCTTATGTATATGTGAATATCCGTAATTAGTACATATGCCTCCCCGGCATAGACAGGTAAGATTGCATAGTAGTTTTGTCGTGTTTTATTTTGTGTTTGTGTTGTGAATAAGCCTTGTCGCGAGACAGGGCTTATTTTTTAAGAGAATACGGATGGCTTTTTATGATTAGGTGCATTACCGATTGTTAACCAACGTTATTATGTGTGGAACAAATTGTTCCCATTGTAGTATTAATCGTTCAAAATAGTGTAATTTATAGAAAAAATGCTTTTGAGGAGAACAATTAGACGTGATTTGTTTATACATTTGCGAAGTTGTTTATGTAACTATTTTGAATGAACAAATAGTTTGGCGCAAATGTTAGTAGAGCAGGTGAACTTGGACGATGAAAGACGCGACATGACTGATGGAAGATTCTATGCGGCGACTTACAATTTTACTGGAAATAATTAAGAAAACAGAATATAAAAAGATTGCTTATGTCACAGATTGTTGGACATATCTCTCAGGTTATCGGGCCTGTTGTAGACGTCTATTTTGAAGGAACAGAGGCAGAGCTGATGCTGCCAAGCATTCACGACGCACTGGAAATAAGAAAAAGTCACGGTAAAAGGCTGATTGTGGAAGTACAGCAGCACATTGGTGAAAACACCGTAAGAACCGTAGCTATGGATAGTACGGACGGTCTGCAGAGAGGCATGAAAGTTTACCCGTTGGGCGGACCGATCACTATGCCGATAGGAGAGCAAATCAAAGGCCGTCTGATGAATGTCGTAGGAGACTCTATCGACGGAATGAAAGAACTGGACCGTACAGGTGCCTATCCTATCCACCGCGAACCCCCTAAATTTGAAGATTTGACTACCGTACAAGAAGTACTCTATACGGGTATCAAGGTTATCGACCTGCTGGAGCCATACAGTAAGGGCGGTAAGATTGGTCTGTTCGGTGGTGCGGGTGTAGGCAAGACTGTACTCATCCAGGAGTTAATCAATAATATCGCCAAGAAGCAGAACGGTTTTTCCGTGTTTGCCGGAGTGGGAGAGCGTACCCGTGAAGGTAACGACCTGCTGAGGGAGATGATTGAATCCGGTGTAATCCGCTATGGCGAAGAGTTTAAGAAAGGAATGGAAGAAGGCCATTGGGACCTTTCCAAGGTGGACTATGACGAAGTGGCCAAATCGCAGGTATCCCTGATATTCGGTCAGATGAACGAGCCGCCGGGTGCGCGCCAGTCGGTTGCGTTGTCCGGTTTGACGGTAGCCGAATCTTTCCGTGACATGGGGTCTGAAACGAACGGTCCGCGCGATATATTGTTCTTCATTGATAATATATTCCGTTTCACCCAGGCCGGTTCCGAAGTGTCTGCCCTGTTGGGACGTATGCCTTCGGCCGTAGGTTATCAGCCTACACTTGCAACGGAAATGGGTGCTATGCAGGAACGCATTACTTCTACACGCAACGGTTCCATCACCTCCGTACAGGCAGTATATGTTCCTGCCGATGACCTGACCGACCCTGCACCCGCCACTACTTTCACGCACCTGGATGCAACAACGGTATTGAGCCGTAAGATTACCGAACTTGGCATCTATCCGGCTGTCGACCCGTTGGAGTCCACCTCTCGTATTCTCGACCCGCATATCGTTGGTCAGGAGCATTACGAAGTAGCCCAGCGCGTAAAGCAGATTCTCCAACGCAACAAGGAGTTGCAGGATATTATCTCTATCCTCGGTATGGAAGAACTTTCGGATGCCGACCGCACATTGGTGAATCGTGCCCGCCGTATACAACGTTTCTTGTCACAGCCTTTTGCTGTGGCCGAACAGTTTACCGGAGTTCCTGGAACAATGGTCTCTATAGAAGATACCATTAAAGGGTTCAAAATGATTCTGGACGGTGAAGTCGATTATCTGCCCGAACCGGCTTTCCTGAATGTCGGCACTATCGAGGAAGCAATAGAGAAGGGAAAGAAATTGCTGGAACAGGCAAAGAAATAAAAATTCAGTAGACTATAAAGATGAAAGGACTGCATTTGGATATTGTATCGCCGGAAAAAGAAATCTTCACAGGCGAAGTCGATAGTGTAACGTTGCCGGGTACGCTTGGCTCGTTTACTATTCTGGTGCAACATGCACCCATTGTATCGTCGTTGAAGGCAGGTACGCTGGCTTATGTAACGAAAGACGGCGAAGAACGTGCACTGGATATTCATGGCGGTTTTGTAGAGATGAACAGCAACAGAGTTTCGGTTTGTATAGACTGACTCTTTTGATTACCAACCTTAAATCGAATTGATGTGAGCATAACAAAACGGAACTATTTGTGGCAAGTGGCGCTTCTAACGGTACTGGTGGGCGGCATAGGCGGATGGGTTTATTATTCGGTGTTCCCGCACCACTATTTCGGCGGTTATCCGCTGATACCTGTATTCTTCCTTGTTTTCGGCATGTTTATGATAAACATGATTGAAAGCTGCCGTTACCGGATGCCGGGGCGGATGTTGCAGATATACCTGCTGATGCGTGTTATGCGGATGCTTGCATCTATCATTGTGATGCTGGTGTATTGCGTTGCAGTGCGTGAGGAAGCAAAAGAGTTCCTGTTGACGTTCATCGCTAACTATCTGATATATTTGACTTATGACTCCTGGTTTTTCTTCACTTTTGAAATGAACCGGAAGCTGAAAAAGAAAAAGAGACAAGAAAATGAAACAATTGCGTAACATACTAACCGGAGTATTGCTGGCATGTGGGTTGTTGTTACCTGCCGTTTCTATGCAGGCCGACAGTATTCCCGCAGCGCAAAACGGCCTTGTGGCCGAACTCGACAGCATGGCCCAACGTGACGATGTAACTCCTGCCGAGCAAGAGGAGAATACGGTAGACGTAAAGGAAATCGTGTTCGGGCATATCGGCGATTCGTACGAATGGCACATCACCGATTTCGGAGAAACGAAGGTTATCATTCCGTTGCCCGTCATTGTATATAGCGGCACAACGGGGTGGCACGTATTCTTTTCTTCCCGTCTGGAGGAGAACGGAGGCAGTTACGAGGGACTTTCCATTGCTCCGGAAGGCAGCAAGTACGAAGGAAAACTGGTGGAGCACGATGCAGCAGGCAATGAGGTGCGTCCGTGGGATATATCCATTACGAAGGTTACGCTGGCATTGCTCATCAACAGTGTATTATTGATAGTCATCGTACTGAGCGTTGCCCGCTGGTATCGCAGGCATCCTCAGGACAGTGCGGCTCCGGGCGGTTTCGTCGGGTTTATGGAGATGTTCATTATGATGGTGAATGACGATGTCATAAAGAGCTGTGTAGGACCGAAGTACCGTAAGTTTGCCCCTTACTTGCTTACTGCATTCTTCTTTATCTTCATAAACAACCTTATGGGATTGATTCCGGTATTTCCGGGCGGGGCAAATGTCACCGGTAACATTGCAATTACAATGGTGCTGGCCGTGTGCACATTCCTTGCCGTTAATATTTTCGGAACCAAGACATATTGGAAAGATATTTTCTGGCCCGATGTGCCCTGGTGGCTGAAAGTGCCTGTGCCCATGATGCCGTTTATCGAGTTCTTCGGAATCTTTACGAAGCCGTTTGCCTTGATGATACGTCTTTTTGCCAATATGCTGGCAGGACACATGGCGATGCTGGTGCTTACATGTCTGATATTCATATCGGCAAGTATGGGACCTGCCTTGAACGGTTCGCTGACGGTAGCTTCGGTGCTGTTCAATATCTTTATGAACGGATTGGAATTGCTGGTCGCCTTTATCCAGGCGTATGTGTTTACCATGCTGTCGGCGGTGTTTATCGGTCTGGCACAGGAAGAGCACACGGAGAAAGCCGGTGAGAAGAAGGCGGTAAAATGAGAAACTGATAAGATTATCTGGAATATAAACATTAATAAAATAACAATTTAAAATTTGAAAGTTATGTTACTATCTGTATTATTGCAAGCTGCTGCGGCAGGTGTTGGAGTTAGTAAATTGGGCGCTGCCCTGGGTGCTGGTTTGGCTGTTATCGGTGCAGGTATGGGTATTGGCAAGATTGGTAGTTCTGCCATGGAAGCCATTGCACGCCAGCCGGAAGCATCGGGAGATATTCGTATGAACATGATTATTGCCGCCGCCTTGATTGAAGGTGTTGCATTGTTGGCGGTTGTTGTGTGTCTGTTGGTATTCTTCTTATAAAAAAAATAAATTATGTCATTGTTATTACCTGATAGTGGTCTGCTGTTCTGGATGCTCCTTTCATTCGGCGTGGTTTTTGTGGTACTGGCCAAATACGGCTTTCCCGTCATTACGAAAATGGTGGAAGAGCGTAGGGCCTACATAGACCAGTCGCTGGAAGTGGCACGTCAGGCAAACGCCCAGCTCGCCAAACTGAAAGAGGAGAGTGATGCGTTGATTGCTGCTGCAAACAAGGAGCAGGGGCGCATCATGCGGGAAGCAATGCACGAGCGTGACAAGATTATTGTCGAGGCGCGTAAACATGCCGAAGCCCTTGCACAGAAAGAGCTGGATGATGTGAAACAGCAGATTCAGCAAGAGAAGGAAGAAGCTATCCGTGATATCCGCCGTCAGGTTGCTGTACTATCGGTAGATATTGCGGAGAAGATAATCCGTCATAATCTGGACAAAGAGCAAGACCAGATGGAAATGATTGATCGTATGCTGGACGAAATGCTGACGGCCAATCGCTAATCATTAATCTTTGGAAAAATGGATATAGGAATTGTTTCGATGCGGTATGCAAAGGCTCTCATGGAGTATGCCAAGAGCACGGGTACGGAAGACAGGCTGTATACGGAAATGCGCACGTTGAGCAGGAGCTTCAGGAAGCATCCTGATTTGCGTGCGGCATTGGAGAACCCTGTACTGCCGGTACAGGAGAAATTCTCGCTTATCTGTACCGCAGCAGTGGGGGATGCTCCTGTCGGACAGGAATTGTCCCGTTTCGTTACGCTGATATTAAAAAACAGGCGTGAGGCATTTCTGCAATATATCTGTTTGAGCTATCTGGACTTATACAGAAAGAGCAGACATATCGGTGTAGCGAAACTGACGACTGCCGTACCCGTAAGTCGTGAGATTTGGGAACGCATCCGAAATAGCGCTTCCCATCTGTTGCATGCCAAAATGGAGTTACAGACCGATGTTGACCCTTCCATCGAAGGCGGATTTATATTCGACATCAACGATTTCCGTCTGGATGCCAGTATTGCTACCCAGCTAAAGAGAGTGAAACAGCAGTTCATTGATAAGAACAGAAGAATTGTATAACAGTGGTTAGTGATATAACCGAATACCGATCATTAATCACTAAACATTAATTGCTAAATAAAATGTTGTCTGAAAATATAAAAGTAAGCGAAGTCTCCGATATTCTGCGCAAACAGTTGGAAGGCATCGACACCCGCGTGCAACTGGACGAAATCGGTACGGTGCTGCAAGTCAGCGATGGCGTGGCGCGTATCTACGGGTTGCGTAATGCCGAAGCAAACGAGTTGCTGGAGTTTGACAACGGTATCAAAGCCATCGTGATGAACCTTGAAGAAGATAACGTAGGTGCTGTGTTGTTAGGCCCTACGGATAAAATCAAGGAAGGCTTCGTGGTGAAACGTACCAAGCGTATCGCTTCCATTATGGTAGGCGAGGGTATGTTGGGACGTGTTATCGACCCGTTGGGCGAACCGTTGGACGGCAAGGGACTGATAGGCGGCGAGCTTTGCGAAATGCCGTTGGAGCGTAAAGCACCGGGCGTTATTTACCGTCAGCCGGTAAACCAGCCGTTGCAGACCGGTCTGAAGGCTGTCGATGCCATGATTCCTATCGGCCGCGGGCAGCGTGAGCTGATTATCGGCGACCGTCAGACGGGTAAGACCGCAATTGCCATCGATACCATCATCAACCAGCGTGCCAACTACGAGGCAGGCGACCCCGTATACTGTATCTACGTAGCTATCGGCCAGAAAGGTTCTACGGTGGCATCTATCGTAAATACGCTGCGCGAGAACGGTGCGATGGATTACACCATCGTTGTGGCGGCTACGGCGGGCGACCCGGCTGCGTTGCAGTATTACGCCCCGTTTGCCGGCGCTGCAATCGGCGAGTATTTCCGCGATACCGGCCGTCATGCGCTGGTTGTCTATGACGACCTGTCCAAGCAGGCCGTGGCGTATCGTGAGGTATCCTTGATTTTGCGCCGTCCGTCCGGACGTGAGGCCTATCCGGGCGACATCTTCTACCTGCACTCCCGTCTGCTGGAGCGTGCGGCGAAGATTATCAACCAGGAAGAGGTGGCACGCGAGATGAACGACCTGCCCGAAAGCCTGAAAGGCAGAGTGAAGGGCGGCGGCTCATTGACGGCGCTTCCCATTATCGAAACGCAGGCGGGCGACGTGTCGGCTTACATCCCTACAAACGTAATCTCCATTACCGACGGGCAGATATTCCTCGACACCAACCTCTTTAACCAGGGCAACCGTCCGGCTATCGACGTAGGTATCTCCGTGAGCCGTGTAGGCGGTAACGCCCAGATTAAGGCAATGAAGAAGGTGGCGGGTACGTTGAAGATAGACCAGGCACAGTATCGCGAACTGGAAGCATTCACCAAGTTCAGCGGCGATATGGACCCGGTTACTGCGCTCACCATCGACAAGGGCCAGAAGAATACCCGTTTGCTGGTGCAGCCCCAGTACAGTCCGATGCCTGTAGAGAAGCAGATTGCCATTCTTTATTGCGGCACGCACGGTTTGCTGAAGGATGTGCCTTTGGACAAGGTGAATGAGTTTGAACGCAGTTTCCTCGAATTCCTCGAAAGAGATTATCAGATGGAGGTGCTCGATGTGTTGAAGTCGGGTGTCATCGATGACAATGTCTGCAAGAAGATAGAAGAGACGGCGGCAAAGGCAGCCAAGCAATTTATGTAGATGGCAGTTAGGCATCCGGCAACCCCTAACCGCTAATCACTAACCCCTAATCACTATATGAAATGGCTTCACTGAAAGAGGTAAAAAATAGAATAAGCTCCGTCAAGAGTACGCGTCAGATAACTTCGGCGATGAAGATGGTGGCGTCCGCCAAGCTGCATAAGGCACAGGGGCGGATTGAGAATATGCTGCCCTATCAACGGAAGCTGAACGAGATTCTGACAAACTTCCTGAGTACGGATGTTACGGTAGAGTCTCCCTACACCGAGGAGCGTCCGGTAGGGAAGGTGGCAATTGTGGCATTCTCGTCCAATTCGTCTTTATGCGGCGCTTTCAACTCCAACGTGGCAAAGATGCTGGAGCGTACACTGGAAGACTACCGGTCGCTGGGCAAGGAGAATATCCTGGTGTATCCCGTAGGCAAGAAAGTGGAAGAAGCCGTAAGGAAATTGGGATATGAGCCGCAAGGCAGTTATCAGGAAATGGCCGACAAGCCTTCGTATGTACAGGCTTACGAGCTTGCCGGACTCCTGATGAAAGAGTTCCTTGAAGGGCGCGTCGACAAGGTGGAGCTGATTTATCATCATTTCAAGTCTATGGGCTCGCAGGTGCTGACGAGAGACAACTATCTGCCCATCGACTTGGGCAAGGTAGCCGAAGAAGCAACCGGGACTGTCGGAAAAAGCAGTTTCAACAATGATTATATTGTAGAGCCCTCTGCTTCCCAACTGGTGGCCGAGCTTCTTCCTAAAGTGTTGAGCCAGAAGATTTATACGGTTCTCTTGGATTCGAACACTTCCGAGCACGCGGCACGTATGCTTGCCATGCAGGCTGCCACGGACAATGCCAATGAGCTGATTCAGGACTTGACGAAGCAATACAACAAGAGCCGCCAGCAGGCGATTACGAATGAGCTGCTGGACATCATTGGCGGCAGTATGAAATAATTTTCCGGCAGGAAACAAGGATAAGAGGTTATGTCTCAAAAGGATATGACCTCTTTTTTTACGGATGCCGTCCGTGCGGCAAAAAACATTAGCCGGTTTTCCTTTTCCTCTGTTTATTTGTACTACCTTTACCGTTCTAAAATAAACCGAAAAGAACAATGGAGCAGAACCCCGAATTAGTGCTTGCGTGGCAATTCATCGAAAGCACAGGCACTCATCTTTTTCTGACAGGCAAAGCCGGAACCGGTAAAACTACTTTTTTGCGCAAGCTTAAGCAGGAAAGTCCCAAACGTATGGTAGTCGTTGCGCCCACCGGCATAGCGGCTATCAATGCCGGAGGTGTTACCATCCATTCGTTCTTTCAGATTCCGTTTGCGCCTTATGTGCCCGAAAGCTCGTTCAGTACGAATGGAAAGGCAAGCTACCGCTTCCGTTTCGGTAAGGAGAAAATCAATATCATACGCAGCATGGACCTGCTGGTGATTGATGAAATCAGTATGGTACGCGCCGACCTGCTGGATGCGGTAGATGAAATGCTCCGCCGCTACCGCGACCCCTACAAACCGTTTGGCGGTGTGCAGTTGCTGATGATTGGCGACCTGCAGCAGCTGGCTCCCGTGGTGAAAGACGAGGAATGGCAGATGCTCAGCAAGTACTACGACACTCCCTATTTCTTCTCCAGCCGCGCGCTGAAGCAGACGGAATATTGCACCATCGAGCTTAAGACCGTATACCGGCAGAATGACGGAGACTTCCTGGAGCTGCTGAACCGCATCCGTGAGAACCATTGCGACCCGCAAGTGCTGGAAACGCTGAACCGCCGCTATCTCCCCGGCTTCCAGCCTCGGAAAGAGGAAGGATATATCCGTCTGGTCACCCATAACTATCAGGCGCAGCGTATCAACAGCTACGAGCTGGAACAGCTTCCGGGACGTACCTATGCGTTTCGCTCTACTGTCGAGGGGAAGTTTCCCGAATATTCATACCCCACGGACGAAGTTCTCGAACTGAAAGAAGGCGCTCAGGTGATGTTCGTGAAGAACGACTCCTCCGGCGAGCACCGCTACTACAACGGTATGATTGGTGAGGTAACCTCCGTCTCCTCCGGCAGTATCGAGGTATGCGCCAAAGACAGCGGGGATACTTTCCTGTTGCAGGAAGAGGAGTGGGCGAATGCAAAATACGTCTTGGACGAAGAGAGCAGGGAGATTGTAGAAGATATTGAAGGCACCTTCCGGCAGTTTCCCCTGAAACTGGCGTGGGCCATTACAATCCACAAGAGTCAGGGGCTTACGTTTGAGCGTGCCATTATCGACGCCAGCGCATCCTTTGCGCATGGGCAGACGTATGTGGCACTGAGCCGTTGCAAGACGCTGGAAGGCCTGGTGCTCAGCGCACCGCTTTCGGCAAAGGCTGTTATCAGCGACCGTGCCGTAGACCGGTTTACGGAAGAAGCCCGCCGGAACGAACCGGACGAAAACCGCTTCCATTCACTGCAACGTGCCTATTTCCACGGGCTGCTGTCGGAACTGTTTGATTTCCTGCCGCTGGCACAAGCGTTGCAGCGCTATGTACGGCTGGTCGATGAACATCTTTATAAACTCTATCCCAAGCAGCTTGCCGCCTACAAAGAGGCGGCGGAGCGTTTCCGCGAAAAGGTGGTAAAAGTGGCGCAGAGGTTCGGCATACAGTACAACCGCCTGATTGACGCCGCACAGGACTATGCTGCGGACGAAACCCTGCAGGAGCGGATTGTTGCGGGAGCCGGTTACTTTAAAGATGAAATGGCGCTTTTGTATCCCGTATTGATAGGGCCACGCGCTCTTGCCACGGATAATAAGGTGCTGAAGAAGCAACTGAACGCAGCCAAAGAGGATTTGAATACTCTTTTCCTGTTGAAAAACAGACTGCTGGCATACATAACGGAACGCGGATTCAGCACAGCCGGGTATTTGAAGCGGAAAGCCATACTGTCTATCGGCGAGCATGCTGTCTCCGGCAAAGAGGACCTGAAGCGGAGAGGCATGCTGGATACGGTGGAGAAGAACATGCAGGACCGCAAAAGGAAAGAAACGGCAGCATCTTCCGTTCAAGTGCCTTCGGACGTACTGCATCCCAAACTATACGACCGCCTGGTGGCTTGGAGAAACACGGAAGCAGCCCGTTTGGGGCTGCCGGTCTACACGCTCATCCAGCAAAAGGCCATCTTGGGCATCAGCAACCTGTTGCCTGCCGACAAGGACATGCTTGTCCGCATCCCTTATTTCGGGAAGAAAGGGGTGGAGAAGTACGGAGACGCCATTCTGGAAATAGTATATGCGTACTGCAAGGAGAAAGGATTGGAGGAGCCGGATCTTATGCTTTAGTATGGTCGAACCGCTGTATCTGATTATACCAGTCTGTGAGGCTTACGGTTAAAACGGCGTTCGGTTGCCCTGCTGTACTTCGATGCGTATGCCGAATGCACCGTTGGCGGATTTCATTTCAAATGCTCCCTTGAAGTTGTTCTTCTCCCACGGCAATGCCGAACGGTTGGGAACTTTCCAGCCGTCCTTGTCGTACTCGCCGTATGTATTGATACGCATTCCGTTCTTCAGTTTGAAGCTGCCCATTTGCAGGTTCTCCGGCGATGACCAGAAGCCCGTCAGCCCAAACGGATTCATGCTGTAAACGGTGGCGTTGGTGAGCGAGAACACATTTGAAAGCCCCTGCGAGTAGGTTGCGTCCGGGTTGAGACGGAATATCCGGCTGTAGTCTTTGCTTGCATCCGGTATTTCCAACGTAAACCGGGGCAGGCGGGGAGCTTCCATTCTCATGAGGCTCATGTCCAGGAGAAAGCCGTCATAATTCTTCGTTTCGGGTAGGAATGTTCCTTCGGGCGGCGTACCGTCGGGCAGGCTATGGGAGCGTATGCTGTCACCCTTCGCTTCGGTTTGGGCGTATAGTGAAACGGCGCTTGCCAGCAGGGCGATGATAAAAAAACAAACTTGTTTCATGATTGGGCACGGTTATTGTTTTCTTCTCAGACAAAGATAATCCTTTCCGTCAATTTTCTGAAACTTCTTTATATTATTTCTCATTCTTTATACTATCAGTTTATAGCCTATCCCCCGCACGTTTACAATGCGGATGCGGTCGTCTTGCGCCAGCTTGTGGCGCAGCTTCGTTATGAATACATGCAGGCTGCGGGAGTTGAAGAAGCTGTCGTCTCCCCAAAGGTCGAGCAGTACATTCTGGGTATTGACCACCTGATTGCGGTTCTCGCAGAGGCGCTTCAGTATTTCCGATTCGCGGTGTGAGAGTTCCATTTCCGTATCGGCGTGCGGAGCAGCATCGGTTCCTGTATACGACAGCCGTTGTGTGACGGGGTTGAACCGGTAATTGCCTATTTCAAAGTCGGTGACCTCTTTGGGAGCAGGTTCCGTAAAGTTGAAAGCCTTGCCCGCCAGCGCTTTGATGCGGATAATCAGTTCCTGCATGCCGAAAGGTTTCTTCAGATAATCGTTGGCGCCGAGTTCAAAGCCCTCTACAACGTCATTGATGGCAGAGCGTGCAGTGAGGAAAAGCACCGGCGTGTGCTTGTCGGTCTGGCGGATGCGGCGTACCATTTCGAAGCCGTCCATACGGGGCATCATGACGTCTGCCACCAGCACATCGGGACGCAGGTCGAAGAACAGGCGCAACCCCTCTTCGCCGTCGGCAGCGGTGTGGATAATGAAACTTTGCCCTTCCAGCGTGTCCTTTATAATCATGGCGAGGGTCTCTTCATCCTCAACCAGCAATACTTTTATTTTATCCATGACATCCTTATCTTTCTTGTTATTCTTGTTTATGTAATATCTGTATGTACTCTGGGGATATATTCCTGTTTCTCCTAAGTAAACTTCCGTTTCCGCCGGGAGAAACTTCCGTTCCCATTAGGGGAAACGACAGTTCCCTTTAAAGGAAACGCGCGTTCCCCTTAAGGGAAACCGGAGTTTCTTCCGGGGGAAACGGGCGGGTACTCCTTTTATCCGTTCGGAAACCTCAGAGTGAACGTGCTTCCTTTGCCCGGTTCGCTCTTTACCGTTACGCTTCCGCCGTGCTTTTCGGTCATGGTCTTGACATAGAACAGACCGAGGCCGTAGCCCTTCACGTTGTGCAGATTGCCGGTGGGAACGCGGTAGAACTTATCGAATATGTGGCTCTGCTTTTCGGGAGCGATACCTGTTCCACGGTCACTGATGGCGATTTCAACAAACTCTCCTTGTCCGGCAGAGGCGGTTTGCCGGCAACGGATGTTTACTTCCGCTGCTTCGGGCGAGTATTTTATGGCATTGTCAATCAGGTTGCTAATGATGTTGCTGAAGTGCGTACGGTCTGCCGTGAGGGTAAGTCCGGCAGGCTCGATGTCCGTAGAGATATGCACGGGCTTCTCCGCCTTCAGTTTATGCTGCTCGATAAGCGGTTCGAGAATGCTTTCCATGGACAGCGGTTCCGGATGCAGGCGGAAGGTCTTGCGGCGTTCCATGCTCATGGAGAGTATCTGTTCGACAAGTCCGCTGAGCCGTTGCAACTGCTCCTGGCAGATGCGCAGATACTTGTCGCGCTTGGCCTTTTCGTCTGCCTGGTTAAAGTTCAGCAGGGCATCGTTGGCGGCATAGGCCACGGCGATAGGGGTTTTCAGTTCGTGGGTGATGTTGTTGGTAAAGTCGCTTTTCATCTCCTCCAGCGTCTTTTGCTGTAAGATGGTGCGGATAAGTATCCAGAACGCGAAGCCGAGGATGATGAGGATAACGAACGAGGTAGCCAGAATGCCCGACATCTGTTTCAGCACCAACGGGGTAACGGGTTCCATCCAAAGGCGGTAGCTCTGGTGGGTACTGATGTCGAAAGCGTACTCGTATAGCTTGGCTTCGGGGCTTGGAACGTATCCGGGAGTACCCGCCACGGCAAGCGTGTCTGTAAACGTATGGGGAGATGCTTTGTCGTTCGTATAGATATGCTCCAGGCGGTGGGGCAGCGTGATGCCCCGGTCTTTGAGCTGAAAGGTGAGCAGGCTGTCGTATACAAGGACATCAGGGTCGGAAATGACATCCAGGCCGGAGTGCAGGCCGCGCTGGAAATATGTGGCGAGTTCCAGCATGCTGTTCTGGTCGCGCAGAATAACATCCAGCCCGCTGTTTGCCCTCAGTGCGGCCTGGGGCGGAACATCGGTGTCTTTTATGGCGGCTTCCAGCTTCTTTTGGGCTGAATCGGCATTCAGCCATTGAGCCTTGTTCCGGTCTTTGTTCCGTTCTATGAAAAGTACATCGTCGGAGTCCGGGACGGCGATGCCATCACGGGTGATAATAGCCTGTACGGAGGAATTGTCCGAGATACTCATCAAAAGGGTGTCGCTCTTTTGATGAATGACCTGCTGGTCGGAGGTTTCTTCTTTCCGGCCGTTGCGGTCTATGCTGGTGGTGCTGTGTACATAGGTTTTGTTTTGCGTTCCGTCTTTCTCGAATCCGGCGGATACGCTCACTGTCCCATGGTCGGCACTGTCCTTGCGCATCCTTTCCACACGCAGCATCATTTCGTTATAGTCGCTCATGCGCATGGCTTCTATGATGTTGCGCTCCAGGTCGTTGCGCATGGTGCGGTACAGCCCGCCGAGCCAGTAGGCCTGGTAGGAGAAGATACCCGCCAAAGACAGGATAACGAGTATGGCAATGTATTTCAAAGGCAGTTTCATGGTGGTTCCTTGATATTTGTGCAGGCAAAGATAAGGAGTTATGGTGTGCGGTGTATCGTGCGATAAGACTAAATAACACTTCCGGTAACAGTAGATAACACTTGGTAAGCAGGCGATAACACAAAGTCGGGCGGGTAATGCCGTACTTTGCGGTGTGAAAACGAACTAAAACATCAAATACAATAAATTAAAGCATCGAATACGTATGAAACGATTTTATCTGTTATCAGTAATCAGCCTTTTTAGTGCCGGCATCTCCGCCCAGGAAATCACCGGCGGAGAACGTACCCTCAGCGCCGACAGCATCATTACCTCGGATGCCCGCCTGGACAGTATCTACCAAAGCCTGCCCGAAGTGATGATTACCGGCGAACGCCCCGTAGTCAAAGCCTCGCAAGGCAAACTGGTGTATGACTTGCCGCAGCTTATCCGCGACCTGCCTGTGGACAATGCCTACGATGCCGTAAAGGAACTTCCCGGCGTAACCGAGATGAACGGCGGCTTGCAACTGGCAGGGCAGGGTGTCACCGTTATCCTGAACGGAAAAGTGACCACCCTCAGCGTCGAACAGCTTTACACACTGTTGCGGAGTATCCCCGCAAGCCGGATAGAAAAAGCCGAAGTGATGTACAACGCACCCGCCCGCTACCAGGTGCGTGGCGCACTTATCAACGTGCAACTGAAGCAAACCGCGGACGGTCCCTCTTCCTGGCAGGGCGAACTCTACGGCAAATACAATCAGAAGCATTACGAAGGTTTTGAGGAGCGCGCCAGCCTGTTATATAACGGAAATAAATTCTCAACGGATTTTCTTTACTCGCACAAACACGGCCGTACTTACACTACGACGGACAAAGATGCTATGCACGCTTTGGCGGATGGCTCGGTGTACCCGATGGCAACCGATGAGGTACGCCGCGGCCGTTCGCATACGCATAGTTTCCGGGTGGGAGCCGATTATACTATCGCTAAAGACCATCAGTTGAGCTTTGTTTATAACGGTAACTATACAACGTCTCACAACCGGATGAATATCAACGGTTCGCAGCAGTCCGCCACGTTGAGCAACAGTACCGACTGGCTTCACAACGGCCGGCTGGACTATTCCACGCCTTTTGGCATGAAAGCCGGTGTGGAGTTCACTTACTACCGTTCTCCGTCCGACCAGTTGCTGAACAGCCGCCTGCTGGAAAACGACGAGCTTGACTTCTTTACACAGGACTGCCAGCGCATTAACCGCTGGAAAATGTTTCTGGCGCAGGAACACAGCCTGGGCAAGGGCTGGGGACTGAATTACGGTATTGTCTATACTACCGGCATCGACAACAGTTACCAATATTACTACGACCCGGAGACCGGCGAACAGTTGGGAGATGAAAATACAACTTCGTTGGCAGCCGGTGATAATTCCGCCGGTAACTTCACTAATATGAAATCCCGCAAACGGGAAGAGACGCTGAACATCTATGCAGGTTTCAGCAAGAGTTTCGGCGATAAGCTCTCGCTGGATGCCTCGCTGGCTGTGGAGCGTTATAAAACGCCCGTTTGGAACCAGTGGGATTGGTATCCTACCGTCAACCTGAACTATATGCCTGCCCCCGGACATATCCTGCAACTTGCGCTGAGCAGCGATAAGCACTATCCCGACTATTGGGCCGTGCAGGATGCCGTTTCTTATATCGGCGGCGGATATTCCGAGATTCACGGCAACCCTCTGCTGAAACCTGCGCAAAGCTATGAGTTTCAAATGAACTATATCTTAAAGAGCAAGTACATCTTCAGCACCTGGTTCAGCCACACCAAGGACTACTCGGTACAGACGCTTTACCAGTCCTCGCAACGGCTGGTTGAAATCTATAAATACCTGAACTTTGACTACCGCCAACAGTTTGGCATACAGGCATCAGTGCCCTTTAAGGTAAAGAACTGGTTGAATTCCCGCCTGACCTTTATCGGCATCTGGCATCGCGAGAAAGACAGCGACTTTTGGGATATCCCCTTCGACCGCAAACAGTGTTACGGCATCGCCCAAATGAACAACACCTTCACCCTTTCCACCAAGCCCGACCTGAAGCTGACCGTCACCGGATTTGTGCACAGCAAAGCGATTCAGGGAATTTACGACCTGCCTGTTTCCGGCAATGTAAATGCCGCCTTGCGCTATGGCTTTGCCAAGGGAAAGGCCATCCTGAATCTGTATTGCAACGATATATTCGAGACCGGGCAAATCTCTCCGCGTATCCGCTTCCAGACGCAGAATGTAACCAACCATTACTCTTGTTTCCGCGAGTTGGGCGTATCGTTCACATACAAGTTCGGCGGTTATAAGGAAAAGAAGAGGGAAGGAGTGGATACGTCGCGGTTCAAATGATTGTTTGATAACCAATCCTGTTCGGGTAGTTAAGCTGATACTAAATTCTTTTTCATATACCTGCATTTTCCCTTCTTTTTTGTACTTTTGCAGCTTTCAAAAAAAACAAAGTTGTTATTTAAAGAAAAGACCCTATATATGAAATCGGATATCGAAATAGCACGCAGCATTGAACTGAAGAAAATAAAGCAGGTTGCCGAAAGTGTCGGCATTCCCCGTGAAGAAGTAGAGAACTACGGCCGCTACATTGCCAAGATTCCCGAACACCTGATTGACGAGGAGAAGGTAAAGCAGAGCAACCTGATTCTGGTAACCGCCATTACGGCCACAAAGGCAGGCATTGGCAAAACCACGGTCTCTATCGGCCTGGCATTGGGACTGAACAAGATAGGCAAGAAAGCCATCGTAGCCTTGCGCGAACCCTCGCTGGGCCCGTGCTTCGGCATGAAAGGCGGAGCGGCAGGCGGCGGCTACGCGCAGGTACTTCCTATGGAGAAGATAAACTTACATTTCACAGGAGATTTCCATGCCATCACTTCCGCTCACAATATGATTTCCGCTTTGCTGGATAACTATATCTACCAGCATCAGGCGGACGGATTCGGCCTGAAAGAAATCATCTGGCGGCGTGTGCTCGATGTGAACGACCGCTCCCTGCGCAGCATTCTTACCGGACTTGGACCACGTACCAACGGGGTTACCCTGGAGTCCGGTTTCGACATTACACCTGCATCGGAGATTATGGCAATTCTCTGTCTGGCAAAGGATACGGAAGACCTCCGCAGACGCATCGAGAATATCATACTTGGTTTTGACTATGAGGGCAAGCCGTTTACAGTGAAAGATTTAGGTGTGGCGGGCGCCGTCACCGTACTGCTGAAAGATGCCATCCATCCCAACCTGGTACAGACCACCGAAGGAACAGCCGCTTTTGTGCATGGCGGTCCGTTCGCAAATATAGCGCATGGCTGCAACTCCATTCTCGCTACCAAAATGGCTATGACCTTCGGCGATTACGTAGTGACCGAAGCCGGCTTCGGTGCGGACTTGGGAGCGGAGAAGTTCTATAATATCAAATGCCGCAAAAGCGGTCTGCAACCCAAGCTGACCGTTATCGTCGCCACTGCACAGGGATTGAAGATGCACGGTGGTGTCAGCCTCGACCGCATTAAGGAGCCGAACATGGAAGGACTGAAGGAAGGCTTCGGCAATCTTGACAAACACATCCGTAACCTGCGCTATTTCGGGCAGACCGTTGTGGTTGCCTTCAACCGTTTTGCCAGCGATACGGACGAAGAAGTAGAAGCTATCCGCCGTCATTGCGAAGAGGATTTGAAAGTGGGCTTCGCCATTAACAATGCCTTTGCCGAGGGTGGGGAAGGTGCGGTGGATTTGGCTAACCTCGTTGTGGAAACAATCGAAAAGAAGCCATCCGCCCCGTTGCAATATACTTACGGGGAAAACGATACCGTACAGCAGAAGATAGAGAAAGTGGCATGCAACCTTTATGGCGCAAGTGTAGTGACCTACAGCAGCGCTTCACGCAAGATGATGAAGCTTATCGAAGAAATGGGTATTGCACATTATCCCGTCTGCATAGCCAAGACGCAGTATTCTTTCTCTGCCGACCCCAAAATATACGGCGCTGTCAATAACTTCGAGTTCCACATCAAGGACATCGTTATCAACAACGGTGCGGAAATGCTCGTTGCCATTGCCGGTGAGATACTCCGAATGCCGGGGCTGCCCAAAGTGCCGCAAGCGGAGCACATCGACATAGTGGACGGCAATATAGAGGGGCTTTCCTGAACCTTCTTTAATAGAGAATTGAAAATTGAGAATAAAAAAATGAAGGTGTGTCAAAATGCACACCTTCATTATTTTACGTACAAAGCCCCGACT
>ERZ791925.51-NODE-51-length-101393-cov-5.972498_pt1 | contig 101393 bp, 89 predicted proteins | sample MGYA00510132_ERZ791925 | MGnify/ENA primary metagenome ERZ791925 (study PRJEB30046, sample SAMN00792075) | human gut metagenome | study: EMG produced TPA metagenomics assembly of the A metagenome-wide association study of gut microbiota in type 2...
GCACAGATAAGCCATCAGGTGGAGACGAAAGCACAGATAAGCCATCAGGTGGAGACGAAAGCACAGATAAGCCATCAGGTGGAGATGAAAGCACAGATAAGCCATCAGGTGGAGACGAAAGCGGAGATAAGCCAGCAGGCGGAGATGACAGTAGCAATACACCAGCGGGTGGAGATACTTCAGCAGATAACTAATAAACATATTATCTATAACAGATATTTTAAGGAAGGATTGCTATGAAATGTGTAATATTAGCTGGGGGTAGTGGTGATAGTTTATGGCCATTATCCAGAAGGCAGTTTCCAAAGCAGTTTATGAAAATAAAAGAAGGCCGTTCCATATTACAGGAAACTGTAGTAAGGAATATGCCATTCTGTGAGGAATTTATAATAGTTACCAATGAGAGCTATAAGAATATTGTTAATGGACAGATGAAAGCGTTCCAGAGTCTTAAGTACAGAGTTATCCTCGAGGGTACACCGAAGGGAACAGGAGCAGCTGTATTGTTAGGGACTATGTTTGCCAACCCGTCAGAATTAGTTCTGGTTGTTAATTCGGACAACCTGATTGAGGGTGATGGTTATAAAGATTCAATAATTGAGGCTAAAGAATATGCAAAAGAAGGATATCTTGCGGTATTAGGAATTAAGCCAGAATCACAGTCATCCACTTATGGGTACATTCTCCGGGATAAAGAGAATGTTAAGAAGTTTATTGCAAGAATAGATTTCGATGAAGATGAGACAGAAGGTCTGCTTGGATATGACTATGGTGAGGGGTATCTGTGGAACAGTGGAATACTTGTATTCAGGGCAGGGGATATGATTAATGCTGCAAGACGCCTTGCATCAGAACTGTACACTACCTGTAAGACAGCTAAGAGAAAGGTGCCGGCAATAAGAAGGTCTGTGAGATTTTCAGAGACGGTTATGCAGGCTATGCCACATGGAAGTATTGAAACACTTCTCCTTGAAAAATGTGATTCAATAAAAGTAGTTGAAGCACATTTCGAGTGGATGGATGTCGGCAACGCCAGCGATTTAGCTGAATTTGGAAACAATATTAAGTCAGAATGTGTTATCAAGAATGACTGCGATAATGTTAATATTATAAATAATGCACCGAAGAGACTTGTTGTCGCCAATGATTTAAGAGATCTTGTAGTTGTTAATACAGATGATGCAACATATATATCATCAAAGAAATCTGCTGATAATATCAAGCAGATTATGAAAGATAATATGGATACTTATGAAGCATTTTTCGATTATAACAGGACTACTTATAAGGAATGGGGAATACAGGAGATACTTAATTATTCACAGGGATATAAAGTCAGAAAGCTTACTGTTTTTCCAGGAATGTCAATGTCTCTTCACCGGCATGAAAAGAGAACTGAGCATTGGTCAATAGTTGAAGGTATTGCTACAATTACACTTGGTAATGAAACTGCTGATTATAACAAATATGAAAGTGTGTTCATTCCAGTGGGAACGAAACACAGGATTGCTAATAAGACAGACAAGAATGTGGTAGTAATAGAGGTTGGTATTGGAGATAATATATCAGATACAGATCTTGTTAAGATATATAATAAGGATAACCCACAGGCATCTGCTAATTATGTAAGACTGGATAAGAGTCCTATTGCGAAGCTTGAACCTGCATTTAAGGATAATCTGTGGGGTGGAACCAAGATTCGTGATGTATATGGCAAGAAATGTGATTATGATGTCATCGGTGAGAGCTGGGAACTTTCAGCTCATCCTGACGGTCAGAGCCGTATAGCTGAGGGAAGATATAAAGGAATGCTCTTTAATGAGTACCTTAATATTATAGGAAAAGAAGCATTAGGCTGGAAATGTCAGGCACAGGACAGATTCCCTATCCTTATAAAATTCATAGATGCAAAGCAGGCACTTTCTATACAGATTCATCCTGATGATGAATATGCTCTTGAGAATGAGAATGAATATGGAAAGAATGAGATGTGGTATGTAGTGGACAGTGAACCGGGATCATATCTGTACTGTGGGCTTTCAAGAGATGCATCTAAGGAAGAAATTCTTGAGAGAATTAATAATAATACAATCACAGACATACTTAATAAGATAGAGGTTAAAGCAGGCGATGTTGTTATGGTTAAGGCAGGAACAATCCATGCAATAGGCGCAGGTGTATTCATATGTGAGATACAGCAGAATTCTAACTGTACCTACCGTATGTATGATTATGACAGAAGGGACAAGTTCGGTAATCCAAGAGAACTTCATGTTAAGAAAGCACTTGATGTTGTTGATAACCATAAATATATCAAGGACAATAAGACAGAGGTTGTTATTGCAAGAAATGAACATTTCACAGAAGAAAGACTTGTCCAGTGCAAATACTTTGAAGTATATAAGTATGATGTCAATGACGAGGCAAAGATTACTGTTGATGAGGCATCCTTTGTTTCTGTACTTTTCATTAATGGCTCAGGAACTATTGAAACTGATGATTATGAAAAGACTATGGAGTTTAAAGCAGGTGACAGTTTCTTTGTAAGCGCAGGTCTTCGTTCAATAATAATTAAGGGACAGGCAACCATGGTTGTTACCAGAGTATAAAAAAATGTTTTACTTTGTTGTATATTGATGTATAATGACGAGAGAATTCTTTTTAAAGGAGAGTATGATAATGTTATCAGTAGTAATACCAACATTTAATGAAAGCAAGAACATCAGAAATCTTGTAGCACAGATTGATGTTGCTTTGAAGGGTGTTGATTATGAAATTGTCTTTGTTGATGACAGTAAGGACAATACACCTGATGTGATTATGGAAGTTGCTAAGGAATATCCACAGGTGAGAATGGAACATAGAAAGAATGGTACAGGATTAGCAACTGCTGTTCTTGATGGTTTTAAGCTTGCAAAGGGCGAATATATGGCATGTATGGATGCTGATTTACAGCATCCACCAATCGTTCTTAAATATATGTATAAGGCTATGGTAAGTGGTGCAGACTTCTGTATACCTAGCCGGCTTATTCCAGGTGGAGATGATGGCGGACTTAACTGGTACAGAAAGTTCGTATCTGGAACAGCAAGAAAGATAGGACAGGTTATGTTGCCTTGTCTTAGAAAGATATCAGATCCTACAAGCGGACTCTTTATGTTCAGAAGAGAAGTTATTGAGAATGCTGACCTTCAGCCAATCGGATGGAAGATTATGGTTGAGGTTCTTGCGATGGGTACATACAGCAAGGTTGTAGAGATTCCATACAAATTCCAGCAGAGAACTGAAGGTGAATCAAAGCTTTCAGGAAAGGTTACGTTAGAGTACTTAAAGCAGCTCAAGAACCTTAGAAAGAGATATAATAAGAGCAACAGGTACGAGGTTGAAATATGGTCAACTGAGCGTATGATGAAAGGCGACAAATAATATCGTAACATAAGACATATAATAAGCCACAGAACGACATGTTATATGAAGTTTTGTGGCTATATTAGTATAGAACATAAAGGAGATAACAATGGCAATATTAGTAACAGGTGGCGCAGGCTTTATTGGAAGCCACACAGTAGTAGAACTTCAGAATGCAGGTTATGATGTTGTAGTTGTTGATAATCTTGTTAATTCAAGCAGAAAGTCTTTAGAAAGAGTCGAGAAGATTACTGGAAAGGAAGTTACATTTTATGAGGCAGATATCAATGACGCTGCAGCATTAAATGAGATATTTGAGAAGGAAAGTATAGACAGTGTTATACATTTTGCTGGACTTAAGGCTGTAGGTGAGTCAGTAGCAAAGCCGCTTGAGTATTATATGAATAATATATCCGGTTCACTTACACTTTTTGATGTTATGAGAAATCATGGTGTCAAGAATATTATATTTTCATCTTCAGCTACAGTTTATGGAGACCCTGCATTTGTTCCTATTACAGAGGAATGCCCTAAGGGCGAGATTACTAATCCTTATGGCAAGACTAAGGGGATGCTTGAGGAGATTCTTACAGATATCCAGAAGGCTGACCCGGAATGGAATGTAATTCTTTTAAGATACTTTAATCCAATTGGAGCACATGAGAGCGGAACAATAGGAGAGAATCCTAACGGAGTTCCTAATAATCTTATGCCATACATAACACAGGTTGCTGTTGGAAAGTTAAAGGAATTAGGTGTGTTTGGTAATGATTATGATACTCATGATGGAACAGGTGTAAGAGATTATATCCATGTTGTTGACCTTGCACTTGGACATGTTAAGGCTATAGAAAAGCTTAATGATAATCCGGGAATTGCAATATATAATCTTGGAACAGGCAATGGATATTCAGTGCTTGATATAGTAAAGAATTTTGAGGCTGCTACAGGAATACATATACCATATGTAATTAAGGAAAGAAGACCTGGTGATATTGCAACATGCTACTGTGACGCAGGTAAGGCAGAGAGAGAACTTCATTGGAAAGCAGAACGTGATTTAAAGACTATGTGTGCTGATTCATGGAGATGGCAGAAGAATAATCCTAACGGATATGATGATTAAGGAGTAGATTATGGGTAAGTATTTTGGAACTGACGGATTCAGAGGAGAAGCAAATGTAACTCTTACAGTTGACCATGCATTTAAGGTGGGAAGATTCTTAGGCTGGTATTATGGAAAAAAACATGAGAATGGTAAAGCAAAGATTGTTATTGGCAAGGATACAAGAAGAAGCAGTTATATGTTTGAGTATTCTTTAGTTGCCGGACTTACAGCTTCAGGAGCAGACGCGTATCTTCTTCATGTTACAACTACACCAAGTGTTTCTTATGTTGCAAGAACAGAAGATTTTGATTGCGGAATTATGATTTCTGCAAGTCATAATCCTTTCTATGACAATGGAATTAAGCTTATTAATGCCGCAGGTGAGAAGATGAAAGAGGATGTTATCGCTGAAATCGAGAAGTACCTTGATGGTGAGCTTGGAGAAATTCCATACGCAACACGAGAAAACATTGGATGTACAGTTGATTACACAGCAGGTCGTAACAGATATATGGGATATCTTATGAGTCTTGCAATTTATTCATTCAAAGGAATAAGAGTAGGTCTTGATGCTTCTAATGGTAGTGCATGGACACTTGCAAAGGCTGTATTTGACGCACTTGGAGCTAAGACATATGTTATAAATGCTGCTCCGGACGGAACTAATATTAATGCAAACTGCGGTTCTACACATATTGAAGGACTTCAGGATTTAGTAAGAAGAGAGCATCTTGATGTAGGATTTGCGTTTGACGGTGATGCTGACAGATGTCTGTGTGTAGATGAGAAGGGCGAGGTCATAACAGGTGACCATATTCTCTATATCTATGGATGTTATATGAAGGACAGAGATAAGCTTGTCGGAAACAAGGTTGTAACAACAGTAATGTCTAACTTCGGACTTTACAAAGCATTTGATGCAGTAGGAATTGAGTACGAAAAGACTAAGGTTGGCGATAAGTATGTATATGAGTGTATGTCAGAGAACGGCTACCGTATAGGTGGAGAGCAGTCAGGACACATTATATTCTCTAAATATGCAACAACAGGTGATGGAATTATCACAGCCCTTAAGATGATGGAGGTTATGCTTGCAAAGAAGAAGACATTGTCAGAGCTTGCAGCACCACTTGTTATATATCCACAGGTTCTTAAGAACATCAGGGTTACAGATAAGACACAGGCACAGGATGATGCAGATGTTAAGGCTGCAGTTGAGGCAGTTGCCAATGCACTTGGCGCAGATGGAAGAATCCTCGTACGCGAAAGCGGAACAGAGCCTGTTGTCCGTGTAATGGTTGAGGCAGGAAGCACAGAAGAGTGCGAGAAGTATGTAGATCAGGTAATAGAAGTTATAAAGAGTAAGGGATACGCAGTGTAAGGTTTAAAAAATCTTACTATCTATTATTTACACTCATTCGGCATATGTACAACCAGCTCCCAGTGTCTGTCTGTGGCTTACGCTTGAATTATGACGAGCTGTGTAGGAGTTAATGCCGCTATATACATAAGTTCAGTGTGTGAAAGCTCGTTCAAACGAAGTGCGTTTGCTTTCGCACACTGTAATAAACTTTGTAGATAGCGGCATTTACTCATACTAAGCGCAGGAATACTGAAAGAGTAAGCCACAGACGGACACTGGGAGCGTGCGTGTTCATATGGTGAGTGAACATAAACAATAACTTTATATGAATATTTTTTGTACCTCCACATAAGATTAATTAGGTCTTATTGTGGGGGTGTTTTTTATGTGTGGAAAATTATGGGGAAAAATCATGACGTTTGTGTTGGCATTGTTAATAATTATGCCTGCGTGTGCCATGACAGGGTGTTCTGGCAGCAAAGAGCCAGATAATAAGACCAGTGTTGATTATACAGTGGTTGAAAATGCAGACCTGCCGGAAGAGCTTAAGAAGCTTATTGAAAGCAAAAAAGATAAAGTGATGAGGCTTACATATACGACTAAGGATTATACATATGTTGTGGCCGGTTATGGAACAAGGGAAACAAGTGGATATTCAATTAAGGTAAATGATGTATACACAGGAGATAATGCACTGTACATTGATCTTAATCTGATAGGTCCGGCAGCGGGGGAAGCTGTAAATGAGGTTGACACATATCCGGTAATAGTGCTTAAGATGGAGAGACGTGAAGAAAGCGTTGTTTTTAAAATGTAGAATGTATAGGAGGTCAGTCTGTGAGACTCAGAACAGAAAATATTCATGAATATCGTTTGAAATGTAATACAGTGGCACAGATTACGCTTGATGATGATTTTAATGTGCCGGACACAAAAGATGATATTGAACTTATAGTGAAAGAATGGGGAAATGTCCAGACCGACAGTGTAAAAGTAAATAAGGATAAAGCTGCAGTTGATGGGGAATTAAAATTTTCACTTCTTTATATAGGTGCATCATCTGACTCAGAAAGAATGCAGCCGGTCAAAATGACAGGGAAAATGAGTTTTTCTGAAAATGTCAATCTTTCGGGTGACTGTACAGGTGATTATGTTACATGTCAGGCATCAATAGAAGATCTTAGTATTAAAGCAATTAATTCAAGAAAAATAAGTGTTAAGGCGATAGTTACCCTTAAACTTATATGCGAGAGTCTGCAGGATATACAGATGATAACGGGTGTGGATGAGACGGAGAATACGGACATTCAGCAGTTGAAGGAGGAATTGGAATTTGTGCAGCTTGCAGTTAATCAGCGCGATAATTTCAGAATAAGAGAAAATGTATCACTTCCGGCTGGAAAACCAGAGATACAGGAAATAATCTGGGATGATGTAGATGTAAGGAATCTGAATACAAGGCTTGCAGATGATGGACTTAAGCTGGCGGGTGATTTAGATATATTTGTAATGTATATAGGAAATGGAGAAACAGGAAATGTGCAATGGTACGAGACAACAGCATCATTTGAAGGAAGTCTGGATATAAGTGGCTGCAATGCAGATATGATTCCATATGTTAATTTTCAGATAATTGTAAAGACAGTTGAGGAACGGCCTGACTTAGATGGTGAAAACCGTGATATTGCAGTTGAAGTGGTTCTTGATATGGATGTAAAAGCATATGAGGAGCGTAAGAAGGATGTTATAGCAGATATATACTCACCTTCATATGATATGGAAATAGAGAATACAGATACGCAGCTGCGTTGTCTTGTTGTACGAAATAATGTATCAAGCCGTGTTTCAGGCAATCTCCAGCTCGAGAATTATGCTGACCTTATGCAGATATGCAACTGTACAGCTACGGTGCAGCTTGACGATGTGACATATAAAGAAGGAGAGCTGGTTGCGGAAGGTGTTGTAAGTGCAAATGTATTTTACATAACTTCAAGTGACAGTCAGCCACTTGGCAGTGTGCATACAATCATTCCGTTTGCAGGTACAGTTAAGATTGATGGTGTCAGTCCAGATTCACTTGAATACAACATAAAGCCGTCAGTACAGCAGCTTTCAGCCACAATAAACAGTGCTGGTGTAATAGAGGTTAAATCATCAGTTTCACTGGATGTAATTGTTTTTAGAAACTTTGAGTATAGCAGCATAAAAAGTGCTTATATGTCAGAAGAAAAATGTGATCTGTCAAAGATGCCATCAATGACCGGGTATATTGCTGATGGCACTAAAACATTATGGGATGTATCTAAAATGTATCATACAACAGCAGATTCAATAAAGGCAAGTAATCCTAAATGTGCTGATGGGCTGTCAGAGTCTGTGATTATACCACGGGGTACAAAGCTTCTTCTTGTGAAGGCTTAGACATAAAAAGAGGTACAGTCTGTAAAGCCTGTACCTCTGAAAATAATTGATTATGAATTCTTACCGGCAAAGTAATCGTCGAATTTCTTAAGAACAGCATCTCTTGTGTTCTGGGAAATATCAGGGAGTTTCTTGCCCCATGTTTTAGTGGCTTCTTTAAAACCTTTTTCAAATGCATCTTTCATCTTAGCCATCTTTTCTTCATCATCACCTGCGAGTGCCTGTGCAAATGAGAAAATTCTTTCAGATGTCTGTTTAACACCCCAGTAACCGTTTTCAGAAATATCTTCCTTAGCCTGTGCAATAGTGTCAGCGTCTGCAGTGAAGTTACCGCCAGCAAGTGCCTTCCACATATCATCAGCAGTTCCAATAGTTATTCCCTGTTTAGAGAACATCTTAGTAACGAGGCTTTGCATCTGGGACATGCGTGTATCCAGGTCAGCCTTTAACTGTGCAACAATAGAAGCGTTAGAAGCTTTTTTGTTAACAGCCGTTACTAAACCTTCAGACTGTGAAGTATGTTCATAAGTTGCCGCTACATCTGAATAAGCTGTAGTCTTAGAAATCTCTTTAGTTGAAACCTTCTTATCAGAACCAGAAGCAGTATTTGTTTCGTAAGCCTGATAATTTGAATTAACTCCGTTTAATGACATTATATCCCTCCTTGGACTTTTATTGTAATGTTTCTATAGTGTATATCGGTAAATGTATTTCTTTAATTAACCTTCTTTTTTTCGATTTTTATAGTGGATTTCTTCCATATTCCTGTCCAGTAGAGACCATAAAGTATGGCGGCAGAAGTTCCATTACTGATAACAACGGCGTACCATATAGATGCTACCCCCATATTAAGCACATTTGCACATACCCAGAGGGTCAGCAGACGGAATATCCAGATTCTTGAAGCGTCGACAATCATGGTTATCATGGTGTGTCCGCTTCCCTGAAAAAGTCCCTGAGTGACATTGTAAAATGCGTTGCTCCAGCACCAGAATGCCATAAGTGAGAGGAAATCTGTTGCCAGCGGAATAACTCTTTCATCAGTTGAGAAAAATGTTACCATAGCCTGTGAAATAAATCTTCTTGACAGAATCAAGCCGAAGAATAACAGGAACATTGCTCCCATACGGAGTGCGTAATGGTAAGCCTTGTCTGCTCTGTCTTTCTGACCGGCACCTACATTTTGCCCAACGATAGTAGATATGGCGGAGCCGATACCATTTGCAGGCATTGTAATAATGCTGTTTATCTTGTTTCCGATACCATATGCACTTGTTGCAATAAATCCGTAAGCATTAACATTTTTAGTCATAAGAAGGAAACCAAGCTGCATAGTGCTTCCGCCGATTGCTGTTGGAAGTCCGATTTTTACAATCGAACCCATCTTGCTTTTATCAAACTGAAATCCCCTGAAATTAATTCTTATAAGCTGTTCAGGTCTTGTAAGTACAATAAGTGCAATCACTGCACATGGGATTTTGGCAATGAGAGTTGCAAGAGCAGCACCACCAATACCCCATTTGAAAACCATAAGGAATAACGGGTCTAATATAAGATTAATAACAACGCCAAACATATTAAGAAGCATTGGTTTTACTGTGTCGCCCTGAGACTGTCTGACTGATGTGAAGAGGTTAATGGTAAACAGAAAAGGCAGGTCAAGTACTACAATTCTTATGTATGTAAGTCCGTATTTATATATACTTCCTTCAGCACCGAGCCATTTCACAAGTCCCGGAGAGACAATCCAGCATATAAGTGCGCATAATACTGAAAATGCAAGTGAAGTAAGGCAGATGTGGTTAGCCATTGAATTAGCCTGTTCATCCTCTCTTGCACCGAGGTACTGTGATATAAGGATTGCACCTGCGGTTGTTATGCCGTTACCGAAATTAATCAGGATATTCTGGAAAGGTGAAACAAGCGTGATAGCCGACTGGTTCTCAGTACCTATCTTTCCAAGCCAGAAAGTATCTGTAAGATTGTACATTGACTGGATAAAACTATTAATCATAACAGGAATCGCAAGCATGAGAATTGCACGAAAGAGATTACCATTAAGAATCATATTTCTTTTATCTTCACTTATTGGTTTTGCCATGATAAGCCCCCTTATATTAATTAATGTGTTGAAAATGTTTCTTTAAATACAGAAAAATAATCAAAATACTGATTTTTTGTTGACATTTCAAAATCCTTTATACATAATATAAGCATAAAAAACAGTGATTTCTACAATTAAACGAAAAAATATTCTTTATAATACAGAAAAATTACTATAATAGACGAAAGTGTGTTTGAGATAAGGAGTTGTTATATGTTTCAGGATATGTCGAAGGATTTTGATATTAAGAGGATAAAAAGAAGTAATATCAGTTGTAGTACAGGGGTAGGGGCACATGTGCATCCGTTTAATGAGATATTCTATCTTTCGAGCGGAGAGTGTACAAGCTTTATTGACCACAACATTTATAAGTTCGGAAAGGGTGATCTTGTTATTGTTCCAAGCGGCTGTCTTCACAGGACAACTTATAATGGAAAAGGAATGCATGAAAGAATTGTTATAAGCTTTAGAAATGAAGCAACTGAATGGATTCAGAACCAGACTGGTAAAGAGCTTATGGAAAACTGCATGAAGCCGGGAGTTGTTAATATTCCTGAAAAGAGAAGAGATTATGTTGTTGCCCTGCTTGATAAACTGCTATTTGAAAATGATTCTCCAGATGAACTGTCGCCGGCATTTATAAAGGTTGGGCTAATAGAACTTCTGCTGTTTATTATCCGCTGTAAGAATTATGAGGAAAATGTTATTAAAGAAATTGATGTGGATAACAGGATTATTCAGGAGGTTGCCACATATATATATGAACATTATGCAGATAATCTGTCTTTAGAGTATGTTGCAGATAAATTTAATCTTAGCAGGTCATATCTTTCAAAGAAATTTAAGACAGCAACCGGATTTGGATTTAAGGAGTACATTATTAATGTAAGAATTCAGAACGCCTGCAATCTGCTGCTTGAAACAAATAAATCAATTACTGATATTGCATTTGAATGTGGCTTTAATGACAGTAATTATTTTGGAGATGCTTTCAGAAAAGCAAAGGGGATATCTCCACATAAGTATCGTAAGAATGAAACTTTTTAAAAGTGCATTTTAAATATTGTACTTGATTTCATACAATATCTTTAATATAATAGTTTTGAAAATGGATTTTGTATACAAGGTTAGGTAATATATGGAAAGTATCAGATTAAAGGCAAGAGCCAAGATTAATCTTGGACTTGATGTTATTGGAAGACGCGAGAACGGATATCATGATGTAAGAATGGTAATGCAGACGGTTGGTTTGTATGACCGTATTATAATGACAAGGATTCCGGAGGAAGAGATAAGAATTAAGACTAATATAGGATTTCTCCCTGTGAATGAGAATAATCTTGTTTATAAGGCAATTATGCTTATGAAGAATAAGTATAAGCTGGATGGTGGAATTGAGGTTGATCTTAATAAATTCATTCCGGTTGCGGCAGGAATGGCTGGAGGTTCAAGTGATGCGGCATGTGCGTTATTTGGAATGAACAGGCTTTTCGAACTTAATGTTCCAATGAAAGAGCTTATGAAGATTGGTGTTGAGATTGGGGCAGATGTTCCATACTGTCTTATGAGAGGAACAGCATTAGCTGAAGGAATTGGAGAGAAGCTTACAAGGCTTCCGGATATGCCATTTTGTCATATTCTTATAGCAAAGCCTCCTGTAAATGTATCAACTAAGCTTGTGTATGAGAAACTGGACAACACAGATGTTAAGCTGCATCCAGATATAGATGGAATAATAGAGGCTATCAAGTTAAAGGATGTTGCACTTGTTGCTTCAAGAATGGGAAATGTTTTAGAGTCAGTTACAGTGCCGTTGTATCCTGTTATTGACAGCATTAAGAAGGATATGATAGAACATGGTGCAATGAATGCCATGATGAGTGGCAGCGGACCGACAGTTTTTGGAATATTTCCAGATGAACAATCAATGATAGCCTGTCAGCAGTTCTTAAGACAGAAGGGCGAGGCAAGGCAGGTGTATACAACGGAAACATTTACACCATAATATATATGGAAATAATACACATTCAGAGTAATAGAGAAAGGCAAGGTTTTATATGAAAGGTGAACTTAAGATGGATGTTAATGACTATCTCCCATTAAGAGATGTGGTTTTTAATACTTTAAGACAGGCAATTCTTCGTGGTGAGATGGAACCGGGGGAAAGACTTATGGAAATTCAACTCGCCGATAAGCTTGGAGTGAGCAGAACTCCTATAAGAGAGGCAATCAGAAAGCTTGAGCTGGAGGGACTTGTTATAATGATTCCAAGAAAGGGAGCAGAGGTTGCCCATATAACAGAGAAGGACATGAGAGATGTTCTTGAGGTAAGAGCAGCACTTGAGGAGCTTGCAGCAACACTTGCATGCCGCAATGTTACTCAGGAGCATATTGAAGAGCTTAAGATGGCAAATAAGAGATTCGAGGCAGCAATTATATCTAAGGATGTGGTTGCAATTGTAGATGCTGATGTGAATTTCCATGATATTATATATGCAATGACAGATAATCAGAGACTTATTCAGATTATTAATAATCTAAGAGAGCAGATGTACAGATACAGGCTGGAATATGTTAAGGATGCAAGAGCACATTCTATTCTTATCAGCGAACATAAAGACATCATTGATAAGCTTTCTAAGAAAGATGAAGAGAATACTAAGATTGTCATAAGACAGCATATTACTAATCAGGAGAAGGGTATTATCAGACTTCTTAACAAATAATCTTTAGATTACACGGAGGCTGGCTGAATATGCCAGCCTTTGTTAGTTTGTAAATTCCTGTTTATTATAGAAATATATGGATATAATCCCAGATATGAAGATATATCAGGGGGTAAATATCATATGAACATTAAAAAGAAACTTGGAATTCTGCTTATTGTTATAATAGCTGTCAGTGGACTGGTTGGTTATTACAGAGTGTCTTATGCAGGAAATTTAGAGGCAGTTACAGAAGGCATATCTGAGAGTATTATAAGATTCCATGTGAGGGCCAACAGTGATTCTCAGGAAGACCAGGAGGTTAAGCTTAAGGTTAAGGAAGCAGTAGTTGATTACATAAGACCGGCTCTTTCTGAGTCAGATTCTCTTTCAGAGTCAAGATCTATATTAGAGGCAGAAAGTGATAATGTCAGAAATGTTGCTATTAAAACCTTACGGGATAATGGATTTATGGAAGATGTAAGCGTGTATTTTGAGAAAAGTTATTTTCCGGTTAAATCTTATGGTGATGTTACATTTCCAGCAGGATACTATGAGGCTTTCAGGGTTGATATAGGTGATGCAGAGGGAAAGAACTGGTGGTGTGTGCTGTATCCGCCATTATGTTTTGTAGATGCGGTGTATGGCGTAGTTCCAGAGGATTCTAAGGAAAAGCTTGCAGGAGTTCTTACAGACGAAGAATATAAGACAGTAACAGACAGGGGCTGTAAAGTCAGATTTAAATATTTAACATTTATAAATGAACTGCTTGGGTTATAAGCAGTCAGTGGAGGAAGGACGATTGAATAATAAGGATAAGGTCTTTATTAAGATTAAAGGATTATATACGGGAACAATGGACGAGGAGGCTTCGTTTGATGGTGAAGAGGCTGAAGTAATTGAGTCACAGGACGATGAGGTTGAAGTTATAAATGTTGGCACATACTCGGTTGTCAATGGCAAGGAATATATACGGTATGAGGAAGTATATGACGATTCGCAGGAACGGTCAAGCAGCATAATTAAGATTGATGGTGACAGCGTAGAGGTGACAAAGAAAGGCGTTGTATCTACGAAAATGAGGTTTACCATGGGCAGTAAGAATATGACTTATTACCAGACACCTTATGGAAATATGAGCCTGGGTATTATAACAAAAAGTCTTGAAATTGAACGAACTGAGGATACAATAAGTATATATCTTGTGTATGGAATGGAAGTAAACTGTGAACATCTTTCAGATTGTGATATGCAGATAACGATAACAACCAGAGAACTTAGAATTGATGAATAGTACATTTTTCTTTGAAAAAGGAGTAGTTATGAAGAAACAGTTTGATGAGAGAAATCTTACAATGGTAATGGATTTTTATGAACTTACAATGGCTAATGGTTATTTTAAGGATGAGGACAAGGAAAGAAAGGTTGCATTTGATGTGTTCTACAGAAAGAATCCTGATAATGCCGGATATGCTATATTTGCAGGTCTTGAACAGATTATTGAATATATTGAGAATCTGCATTTTGATGAAGATGATATTGAATACTTAAGAGGTCAGGGGCTTTTTGGGGAAGAATTCCTTGCATACCTTGCTGAATTTAAGTTCAGGGGAGATATTTATTCATTTCCGGAAGGAACTATTATGTATCCTAATGAACCTGTAATCACTGTTGTTGCACCATTACTTGATGCACAGCTTGTTGAAACTGCCATTCTTCTTCAGGTTAACCACCAGTCACTTATTGCAACCAAGACAAGAAGAATTGTGCGTTCAGCTAAGGGACGTGCTGTATCAGATTTTGGTGCAAGACGTGCACATAACATGGATGCAGCAGTATATGGTGCAAGAGCAGCTTACATCGGTGGTGCAGTTGGAACAGCTACTGTCCTTGCCGGTCAGATGTTTAATATTCCAATCAGTGGAACAATGGCACACAGCTGGGTAATGTTTTATCGTGATGAATTTGAAGCATTTAAGCATTATGCAGAGAATTACCCGGATGCAACTGTGCTTCTTGTAGATACTTATGATGTTGTTAAATCAGGTATTCCTAATGCCATCAGATGTGCAAAGGAAGTGCTTGAGCCAATGGGCAAGCGTCTTAAGGGCATCCGTCTTGACAGTGGTGACCTTGCATACCTATCTAAGAAGGTAAGAAAAATGCTTGATGATGCTGGTCTTACTGACTGTAAGATAGTTGTTTCCAACAGTCTTGATGAATGGACTATTATGTCAATCTTAGAGCAGGGCGGCTGCATTGACAGCTTTGGTGTAGGTGAGAGACTTATAACAGCAAAGTCAGATCCTGTATTTGGAGCTGTATACAAGATTGCAGCAGTAGAGGAGAATGGAGTATTTCAGCCAAGAATTAAGATTTCTGAAAATGTCGAGAAGATAACAAACCCAGGTCTTAAGAAGGTTTACAGAATATATGACGAGAATAAAAAGGCAATTGCTGACCTTATAGCAGGTGCTGATGAGGTTGTTGACCTTACACAGCCTTATCGCTATGTAGACCCTGTAAAGCCATGGAAGAACAGATATTTTGAAAACTGCACATCAGTAGAGTTACAGCAGCTTGTTGTAAAGAACGGCAAGCGTGTAATGGACAGAGTATCTATTGATGAGATTAAGAAGTATGTTCAGGATCAGCTCACTGATAATATATGGGAAGAAGAGCAGAGATTTGAGAATCCTCATAACCATTATCTTGATATGAGCCCGGCATATTATGATATGAAGATGTCACTTCTTCATAAGTTGACTGACTAGAGGAAAGTGGCAGACGGACGGGGGCAGGGTGTGTATATGCTACATCGTAAGACACGCTCCCGCTCGTGGAAAGGCGTAGCGGTACTAGGCGCACTGCCTCACTTCGTGAGGTGCGTTTGCCAAGTGCCGACGTCTTTCCAACGGTCTTACGCTACAGCATATGCACACCCTGCCCCCTTACGCTGTCACTTCCCCTGTCCGCCTTGGGCGGAGGCGGGGCTGGCGAGAGAGATTTCCGCAGAGAGCGATGGTGCCAAAGGCACCAAGCAAGAGTTTGTGGGGAGGTGGGCGGATTGTGTGGGTATATGTCATTTTCAGACCGTTGGAAGTGCGTCGGCACTTAGTGAACGTACCTCACGAAGTGAGGCAGTGAACTTAGTGTCCGCTACGCACTTTCACGAGCGGGAGCGTGTCTGGAAATAACATATACCAACACACTCCGACCCAAGTCCAACACAAAACACTTGCAATTACTGATTGTTTTGATATAATTGAATAGTATATGAAAAGTTAACGAAGGAGTAGTAAATATGCCAGTTTGGAGTATTGTTTTATTGATAGTTATTGCTGTACTTATAGCAGCACTTGTTGCACTTACTATTGTGGGTAAAAAGCTTCAGAAGAAGCAGGAAGCTAATAACGCACAGTTAGAGGCTGCAAAGCAGGTTATGTCGATGCTTGTCATTGATAAGAAGATGATGAAGATGAAAGATGCCGGACTTCCTAAGATGGTCTTAGACCAGACACCTAAGGCATTCAGAGGTCGTAAGATGCCAATCGTTAAGGCAAAGATTGGACCAAGAGTTATGTCACTTATGTGTGATCCTAAGGTATTTGACCAGATTCCAATTAAGGCAGAAGTCAAGGCAGAAGTAAGTGGTATCTATATTGTAGGCATCAAGTCTGTAAGAGGTGGAAAGATTGTAGTTCCTGAAAAGAAAAAGAAGGGATTTTTTAAGAAGAATAAGTAAGGATGAGAGGGCTGCATCAGCGGATTGCTGGTGTGGTCTTTTTTTCTGACGTGAGGGAGGGCTGTGGCTGTGGTATATGTCGTTTGCAGACACGCTCCCGCTCGTTAAAATGCGTAGCGGATACTAAGCGCACTTCCTCACTGCGTGAGGTGCGTTTGCTAAGTACCGACGCATTTTAAACGGTCTGGAAACGACATACACCCCAGTCACAGCCCACTACTTCCGGTAGAAAATCAATTACCAGCGTTGCCGCACTGCTGCGCGTGGCGCAGGATGTGCGGATTGAATACTATGGTGGTAAAAAACATATATGAGGTTCCGCCACCTGCCCCTGCAAAGTTTTGGCAGGAAACAAGCGTCTGTAGATTAAGCGAAGTGTAAGGTCATAACAAGAATAAGGTGTGATTTTCAGATCGTTGGAAACGCGTCGGCACTTGGCAAGCGCACCTCACGAAGTGAGGCAGCGAGCCTAGTACCGCTACGCGTTTCCACGAGCGGGAGCGTGTCTGAAAACCACACCTTATTCTTGTTGTGACCGTCCGTTCACATTATACAAGCGCCTTGTTTTCCTCATACATCTTCTCAATAAGATCCTGCACATCATTGGCAAGAGTTTTTTTCTGCTCGCGGTCCATGCTGGCGACATCGATTGGCTTGCCAAATTCAAGGACAGTGTGAGTCTTTTTAAAGAATGGAAGGTGGTCTTCTAATGCAGCAGCTGTGTTGTTCTGTACCATAGGAATAATCCTGCAGCCTGATTTTTCAGCAAGCTTAAAGCTTCCTGCATGGAAAGGAAGAACACCATCAATGCTTTTATTTCTTGTTCCTTCAGGGAATATAACAATTGAAGTTCCAGCTTTAAGGTAATCAATACCGGTAAGGATAGTCTTTAAACCTTCTTTCATATTCTTTCTGTCAAGGAAAAGGCAGTAAAGATATTTCATCCATATATTAAGAAGAGGGACTTTTTCAATCTCTTTCTTGGCAACAAAGCCAGTTCTGGGTTTCATGTATGTGTAAGAAATAATTGTGTCGAAGAAACCATGGTGATTGCCTACAAAAAGTACAGCTTCTCCGTCTTTAGGGAGGTTTTCAAGTCCTTTTACAGTTGTTGTAACACCAGACAGAAAAAGAACAACCTTAAAAACACCCTGCACAAAGCGGAGACTTCCGCGATCCTTAGCATCCTGATTAAACTTGCCAATAAGCCAGAATACAGGAAGCATTATAAGGCTGGCAAACAATATTATTATTGCAAATATAACTATTAATATAAGTCTTATCATTGTATGTTCTCCATTTCATTTTTGATATTAAGTTAAGCCTTGTACCGCGAGGTAAATCAGCTCTTTACATAGGCCTTTGCTCCACTGGAATAGTGAATTTCACCTTCATTAGTCACAAATACAGCTTCAATTCCATCAAGGCTTTCGATAAGCTTCATACCGTCTTCAAGCCCAAGACAGAAGCAGGTTGTACTTAAGCAGTCTCCGGTGAGCGAATCTTTTGACAGAATAGTAACATCAGACAGGTCATTGTCATAAGAATAGCCTGTAGCCGGGTTAAGTATATGATGATAAAATGTTCCATCATCAGCATAGAAATACCGCTCATAGTTGCCAGATGATACAACAGAGGAATCATCAACGGAAAGAGCAACAAGCACTTCATTATTGGCTGCAAATGGCTTCCTTACGCCAATTCCGAAGTTATCTGTGTTAGTTTTCTTACCGATACATAAAACATTGCCACCGAGATTGATTATAGCACGTTTTACACCATTTTCTTCAAGAAAATCTTTGATTTTGTCGGCAATATAGCCTTTAGCAACAGCTCCGAGGTCAAGGATGACATCATCAGGCTTGCTAATTGAATAAGTACCATCACCGTTATCGGACACACTGACTCTGGTGTAATCAACATGTGTCAAAGCTTCGGCAATACGTCCGCTGTCAGGAACTTTCGGTGATTCCGCGGTGAAGTCCCACAGTCTGGAAACGCTTCCTATTGTTATGTCAAATGCTCCATTACTCAAAGCAGCATATTCAAGTCCGGCACTTACTAATTCATACATTTCCTTAGATATGCTTGTTGTCTGGTTAGAATTAACCTTTGATAACTCGCTGTCTTCCTTAGTCCTTGAAAAAATGTTTTCGTAGTAGTCACACAGATTAAGGGCTTCTGTAAGAGTATTCTTAGAAACACTTGTGTATGAGTCAATCTGCACATATGTGTTTAACTTAAAGCCGTTCACAGACTCTGGAGTAGTCAGTGTAACCACAGGCTTTTCACAGGCGGTAAGAACAAAGCCAAGAGCCAGAATAACAGTAAACACATATGAAAAGCATTTTATTTTATTAAATTTCTTCATAGAACAATTACCGGAATAAACCGGCATCCTCCAAAATATTTTAACACATTGAGATTATAACAGTTTAACGCTGTATAAAAAAGTGAAATTAGTGTGAAATTACTTTTATTTTTTTGATAAATGTGCTATAAATATAAGGCTTGCTGTTAGGCAGAAATGTTTATGTATGTAGAAATGAGGAAGTATATGAAAAAGAAGTTATTTAGTGTGTTACTTGTAGGTGCACTTGCAGCATCATTAGTAGCATGTGGTAAAACAGAAAAGAAAGAAGCTAAAGCTTCTACAGCTAACACAGAGATAAATGCAGAAGAGTATGCAGGAACAATTACATCTAATGCAGAAGTATATAAGACATTTGTTAATCTTTCAGATTGGAAGGGAATGTCTGTTGATCTTAAGGAGTCAGATTATGTTGTTCTTGATTCAGATGTTGAGGATTATATCAAGAGCATGCTTGAATCAAAGGCTACAACTAATGTTATAACAGAGGGAACAACTAAGTCAGGAGATGTTATTAAGCTTGATTACAGTGGTAAGCTTGACGGAACAGCATTTTCAGGAGGAACTGCTACAGACGTTACTTACACAATTGGTTCAGGAAAATTCATTGATGATCTTGATAAGGGACTTGTGGGACTTACAGTAGGTCAGGAGACTGATATTACATGTGTATTCCCAGAGAGTTATTATAATTCAGATCTTGCAGGAAAGACAACAGTATTCACAGTAACTGTTAATGAAATTGATGAGTCAGTTGTTCCAGAACTTACAGATGAGTGGGTTGCAGCTAATGCAGCTTCATTAGGAATTGAGGATAGTTCAGTTGCAACAGTTGAGCAGTTAAGAACATATGTAAGGTCTTACCTTGAGACACAGGCTTCATCAAGCCGTTCAAGTGCTATATTTGATGCTGCTTATAAACAGATGTCTGATGGACTTGACGTTTCAGATTATCCAAGTGAAGAACTTACAGATTTATTAAATACTCTTAACAGTAACGTAGATGCAGAATATCAGTCATATAGCTCAGCATACTCTTCTAAGGAGGAGTATCTTAAGAATGCATATAAGTTTGATTCACTTGATGCATTTAACGAGTATGCAGATAATTACGCAAAGCAGTATCTTTTACAGAAGATGATTGTAACTATGATAGCTGCTGATAACAATATCACTGTTACTGCAGATGATATTAATTCAACAGGTGAGGAGCTTGCTTCATATTATGGTTATGATGACTATAATGATATTCTTGATACTTATGGCAAGACTATGAATTCAGAGATTGGATATCAGGTTCTTTATCAGAAGATAGTTGATTTTGTGTGTGAGAATGTTACGGTTAACGATACAACAGATACAGCAGAGTAATTCGTGATTAAGTTAATATTTAATGTTTGACAGGACTAAGGTTGCACAGCTATTAATGGTTGTGCAGCCTTATTTATTCTTATTATTTCCGCATTAAAACGGGATTTACATATATGAGCAGGCAGGTTCTGCACTATTAATAATATGAGAAATGTGGTAAAACCACTTAAGGGGAAAACAATGAATCAATTCATACCAAAGCTTTTTGATGTGATGAAAGGCTATTCTAAGAAGCAGTTTGTTAATGATGTTATTGCAGGTATTATCGTTGCAATCATAGCGTTACCATTATCTATCGCACTTGCGCTTGCATCAGGAGTAGGTCCTGAGCAGGGTATCTACACAGCTATATTTGCTGGTTTTGTTATTTCATTCCTTGGCGGAAGCAGGGTTCAGATTGCAGGACCAACAGCTGCATTTGCAACTATTGTTGCAGGAATTGTGGCACAGAACGGAATGGATGGCCTTATTGTTGCAACAATTATGGCTGGTATCATTCTTATTATCATGGGATTTCTTAAATTTGGTAATCTTATCAGATTTATTCCTTATACAATTACAACTGGATTTACATTTGGTATAGCAGTTACTATTCTTGTAGGACAGATTAAGGATTTCTTAGGTCTTGATACTTCTGCATATACTGGACCAACTATTGAGACACTTGATAAGTTAAATGCAGTGTTTAAATGTATTAACACATTTAACTGGCAGGCTCTTGTTGTAGGTGGTGTTTCACTTGCAATTCTTATAATATGGCCCAGATTCAAGAAGTTAGAGAAGATTCCAGCATCTTTAATTGCTGTTATAGTTTCTGTAATTATGGTTAAACTTGGAATGCAGGCTAAGACTATTGGAGATTTATATACAATTTCAAGCAAGCTGCCGGGTATCAGCATACCACATGTTAATATAACAATGGTTAAGAATCTTTTGCCGGATGCATTTACAATTGCGGTACTTGCAGGTATTGAATCGCTTTTATCATGCGTTGTTTCTGATGGTATGATTGGAAGCAGACATAAGCCTAATATGGAACTCGTTGCACAGGGATCAGGTAACCTTGTGTCAGCTTTATTCGGTGGAATTCCGGCAACAGGCGCTATTGCAAGAACAGCAGCTAATGTTAAGAATGGTGGACGTACACCAATTGCTGGTATGGTGCATTCTGTAACACTTCTTCTTATCCTTGTTGTGCTTATGCCATATGCAGCATGGATTCCAATGCCGGCAATTGCAGCGATTCTTTTCATGGTAGCTTATAACATGAGTGGCTGGAGAGAAATGATTTCTCTGTGCAAGACTTCACCTAAGAGCGATATTCTAGTTCTTCTTACAACAGCAGTACTTACTATTGTATTTGACCTTGTTGTTGCTATTGAAGTTGGTGTTGTGCTTACAGCACTTCTTTTCCTTAAGAGAATGGCTGATGTTACTGAGGTTAAGAGCTGGAAATATATTGGTGATAATATAGATGAGAATAATGATCCTGACAGTATTAATCTTAAGCAGGTTCCTAGGGATACACTTGTATATGAGATTAATGGACCAATGTTCTTTGCAGCTGCGGACAAATTCCTTGATATCCAGACAGTATCAGGTTCTAAGGCAGTTATTGTAAGAATGAGAGGTGTTCCTGCAATGGATGTTACTGCTCTCAGATCTTTAAGAAATATTCATGCGGTATGTAAAAGACATGGTGCTGTTATGATTCTTTCACATGTTAATGAACAGCCTATGTCAGTTATGGAGCATGCAGGCTTTGCGGATGAGATTGGAAGAGATAATTTCTGTGCAAATATTGATGCAGCTCTTGAGCATGCTAAAAATATTGTAGAAGGGTAATGTTAAATGAAGGAAGATACACTTTCCTATATAAGAAATAATAAAGAGATTACATTTGAACAGAAGATAAGACTTGTAATTATGCTGAGTCTGCCTACGATTCTGGCACAGGTGTCATCAATTATAATGCAATATATTGATGCGTCTATGGTTGGAAGACTGGGAGCAGGCTGTTCGGCTTCAATAGGTCTTGTATCGACAACGACATGGCTGCTTGGAAGCCTTGCTTCTGCACCGTCACTTGGATTTTCAATTCAGGTGGCACAGCTTGTCGGGGCAAAGAAGTTTAATAGGGCAAGAAGAGTGTTCTTACAGTCATTTGGAATAGTTCTTCTTATATCAATTATTATTGGTGCTGCCGGAGCCATGATAAGCTGGGGACTTCCAGCATGGCTTGGTGGAGAGGAGTCGTTACACAAGGACGCGGCAATGTATTTTCTTATAACATCATTGTCTATGCCGGCATTAGGATTTAACCGTCTTGGTACGAGAATGTTACAGAGCTGCGGCAATACGAAAACACCGGGAATTCTTAATTCCATGAACTGTTTACTTGATGTTATATTCAATTTTATATTCATATTCAGTTGGCATGGTTTTGGTTTTGGTCTTGGAGTTATGGGTGCAGCACTCGGAACAACGGCGGCAGAGATTGTCACTACAATTATTATGTTTTATGTATTGATGTTCAGAACACCGATGCTTTCTAAGGGTTACGGAACAGATTCTGATGAGAAGGCAGGTCTTGCGACAATAAAGAAGTCATTTGTTTTATCGCTTCCTGTAACATTTGAAAATATAGTTATGTTCGGAGCTATGATTACGATAACAAGAATTGTTGCACCGTTAGGAGTTGTGGCTGTGGCTGCCAATGCATTTGCAATAACTGCTGAAAGCCTGTGTTATATGCCGGCTTACGGAATTGAGGAGGCTGCAACAGCACTTGTTGGACAGAGTATCGGTGCAGGCAGAGGAAAGCTTGCATTGTCTTTTGGAAGAATTTCAGTTGCTTTCGGAATGGGAATAATGGCGTTCACCGGACTTCTGATGTTTATATTTGCACCGTTTATGATTGGAATCCTTACACCTGACCCGGTAGTAAGAGAGCTTGGAGTAAGGATACTAAGAATTGAAGCATTAGCAGAACCACTGTATGGAGCATCAATTGTTGTTACCGGAGTGCTTCGTGGAGCAGGAGATACTCTTGTTTCAAGTCTTATGAATTTCTTCAGTCTCTGGGCTGTTCGGGTTGTTCTTTCATTCCTTCTTGTTGGAAGTTACGGACTTGTTGGTGTGTGGATAGCGATGGCGGCAGAGCTTTGCTTCAGGGGTGCGATATTCCTTGTACGCATGGAGCGGAAGAAGTGGCTGAAGAAGGTGTGACTTTGCGAGGAATTCCTAAAAGCCTACTAATACAGCATCTATTAAGATTTTAGTGGGTCAATATTACAAGTAAATATAAGGTTTTAACAGAGAAGACCTACTAAGTAAGATGTTAAGTCGAACTTAGTAGGTCTTTTTTGTGAGATGACTTTATCTTAATATTATATTTTTGGGGAAATTTGCCTACTAAAATGTATGAAATTGTTAAACTAGTGGGTTTACTGACGGAAATAGAATTGCAGAGAGCAAGAATAAACCTACTACATTGAAAAATAATAAATGGTTAGTGGGTTATGAGTGAGAATTTACATAGTAGATAATAAGGAACATTAATATCATCCAGATATAAATGTGATATATGAATTAATAAGTAAGCTGAATTAATCAAAAAGCCTGCTTTCAAACAAAAGCAGGCTTTAAAAATTCATCAGATATTACATACAAAAATCCTATTAACCAAGATACTTAGCAAGTACATCTACCTTATCAAGCTTCTCCCAAGGGAGGTTAAGGTCTGTACGGCCAAAATGACCATAAGCAGCTGTCTGCTTGTAGATAGGTCTTCTTAAGTCGAGCATCTTAATGATTCCGTTAGGTCTTAAATCGAAGTTCTCACGGATGATTTCAACGATTTTTTCTTCATCAAGCTTTCCTGTGCCAAATGTATCAACCATGATAGATGTTGGTCTTGCAACACCGATTGCATATGAAAGCTGAATCTCGCATCTGTCAGCAAGTCCGGCAGCGACAATATTCTTAGCAACATATCTTGCAGCGTATGCAGCAGAACGGTCAACCTTAGTGCAGTCCTTACCAGAGAAGGCACCACCGCCATGTCTTGCAGCTCCACCGTAAGTATCAACTATAATCTTACGACCTGTAAGACCTGAATCTCCGTTAGGTCCACCAATTACAAAACGGCCTGTTGGATTGATGTATATCTTAGTGTCAGCGTCAATCATAGCAGGATCAACGATTGCATCAATAACATATTTCTTAATATCCTCATGAATCTGTTCCTGAGATACTTCAGGAGCATGCTGTGATGAAACAACGATAGCATCAAGTCTTATAGGCTTTTTGTTTTCATCATATTCAACTGTTACCTGAGTCTTTCCGTCTGGTCTTAAGTAAGAAAGAGTTCCATCTTTACGAACCTTTGTAAGCTGCTTAGAAAGCTTCTGTGCAAGTGCAGAAGAGTAAGGCATGAACTCAGGAGTTTCGTTAGTTGCGTAACCAAACATCATACCCTGGTCACCAGCACCACCTTCTGAATCATCAATCTCGCCATCCTTTGCTTCAAGTGCTTTATCAACACCCATAGCGATATCAGCTGACTGCTTGTCTAATGCAACCATAACGGCACAGGTATTACCATCAAATCCCTTATCAGAGCTGTCATAACCGATATCTGTAACTGTTTTTCTTACGATAGAAGGAATATCTATGTTAGCTTTAGTTGTAACCTCACCCATTACCATAACGAAGCCTGTGTTAGTAAGGGTTTCGCAGGCTACTCTTGAGTATGGATCCTGCTCATAGAGAGCATCTAATACGGCATCTGAAATCTGGTCGCAGATCTTATCTGGATGTCCTTCTGTTACTGATTCTGAAGTAAATAATCTTTTTTCCATGTTATCTCCTTTTGATTTTATCGTGAATATGTCTATCCCATACCTTCTCGTGTCTATTCTTATCGTTACTCGTGCTTGTAGCAAAATGCCAGAACTGCAATGTTACCGCTGCTCGCAAAAAAAGGTCCCCGATAAGGGACCCGATAGACTGTATCGAAATCCTCTTATTGTTCGACTAATATCGCTCAGGTTGGCACCTTCCTCAAAAGGGGTTGCCGGGCTTCATAGATCCTATGTATCTCCACCGCTCTTAATAAGGGATATAAAATATTCAATTAATATTACCGCATAAGATACTACACAATATTTAAACATTCGTCAAGAGTAAATTGACAATTTCTATATAGAAATTTATAATTAAAATACATTTGTACAGACAAATGTATCGTGAATACTGGGGGAATGAGTAATGACAGATAAGACGATATTCATATTTGACGCGCAGGAAGGTGATAAACTCGCAGATGATGTACATACGCCAGATGGTAATATATTAGCAAAGAAAGATACCATACTTAATTATGATATAATAGCAAATATTTCAGGGCATCATATACTGGAAGTAAAGGTATACGACACCAATAATGAACTGCAGGATCTGGAAAAGGTTCTGGGAAAAACTGCTAATAAAGAGAACGTTAAGTATTTTGATAAGATAAGAGCGAGCATAAGGTTTAAGCATTTTAAAAAGACCTATGATGAGAATATTCTGGATATCAAAGGAGACCTTAACGATGTTGTTACGAATAACAGTCCTATTGATATAGATAAGCTGATAGAAGGAACTAATGAGATTCTTTCTGCGAACAGAAATAGTTTACAGCTTTTTGATATGTTGCACAGTATGAGACAGTTTGATGACCTTACATATGTTCATAGTGTAAATGTTGCTTTAATAGCTTCAATTATTGGGCAATGGCTTAAGTTTAGTGAGAAAGATATAAGAATACTGACAATAAGCGGACTTCTTCATGATATAGGTAAGATTATGATTCCTAACGAAATTCTTACCAAACCGGGTAAGCTGACAGTTGCTGAATACAATATAATGAAGCAGCATGTTAACTTTGGATATGAGAAAATTAAGAATCAGAACATTGATATACGAATTAAAGAGGCATGCCTGCTCCATCATGAAAAATGTGATGGAACAGGGTATCCATTTGGCTTAAAGTCAGACCATATACCGGCGGTAGCTAAGATTATAGCAATTGCTGATGTGTATGATGCAATGACTTCAGCAAGAGTATATAGAGGAGCATTATGTCCTTTTGAAGTAATAGATACAATGTATAAAGATGCATTTACAAAGTTTGAACCTGAATATATTCTTCCTTTCTTAAAGAATGTAGCATCATCGTATATTAATAACGATGTGAGACTTTCAGATGGAAGAATTGGAAAGGTTGTTCTTATTAATGAGAATGCACTCAGTCTGCCAATTGTCCAGTGTGAAGATGAGTTTATAGACCTATCCAAGACACGAGGACTCACAGTTTCTGCAATTTTATAAAAAACTATCTGGCACATGCGTGGAGGTATTTTTCTTTAGTAGCCATACCTCCGCGGATGTGTCTTTCTTGTTTATTGACATCAAGAACCTTTCTGGCTTCTCTGGCTAGTTCAGGATTGATTTCCATAAGTCGTGCAGTTACATCTTTATGTGCAGTGCTTTTGCTTACATTAAATACTTTGGCTGTCTGTCTTACAGTGGCTTTATGCTCAATTATGTAATATGCCAGCTGGGTGGCACGTTCTTCTATATAGTCTCGCATGTCGGGACTCCGGAAGTTTCATTTATACAATCTATGCCACGGATTGGGGTTTTATGTTAGAATGTGTTATGACTATGATAAGGAATCATTTACATTATATTTTTAATTTCTCCGCAAACATAAGAAGTACGCTGATTGAAAGCAGTGCACTTGAAATCCATATTGTGTGGATTCCGAACAGCATTGAAAGGTTTCCACCGATACCTGCGCCGATTGCAAAGAATAATATTATGCCAAAATAATATCCGGCTTTCTTAAGAGATGTTTTATTGCCAGTACGCACAAATACAGAAAGTGCGTCTGTACCGCTTCTTAAGTTACCGATGCACATGGTGCTTGCATAGGAATAGCCATTGACTTTTCTAAATGCCTGTACCTGCATAGCACATGAGAACGATACGATTATTGTTGCAAACATGTCCATTGAGTGTGGCATGAAGCCAACTGCAATTAAGATAACAATTTCAATAAGTAATATTGCCTGCCGCCAGTGAAGTCTGGTGGCATTTTTATATTTGCCCTGAATCCGCTCTGTTACGAATACGCCAAGACCAAATGCTAAGAATGGCAGAAGATATTTTAATCCCTGATACCATTCACCCATCATAAAATGTGTACTCATAAGAACCACATTACCGGTCTGTGCGTTGGAGAATACTTCATTTCTTGTAAAATATGTATATGCATCCTGAAGTCCACCGGACATGGCAAGGAATACGCAGTTTATGAAGGCTTCGGACATCTGTATATCCGGAAGCTTCTTAGCGAGGGCGTTGTGAAGCTTTGATGCCATAAATAACCTCCTTGTGTTTTATAACTTTGGTTGTTATAGCACAAGGAGGTTTTGTTGTAAAGGGTATATAAATATTAGATATGTTGCGAATTATTTTCCAAGTGCTGTCTTCTGTGGCACTTCTGTTTCTTTTTCGTAGCATGCAAATGCGCTGTCGACAAGTTCTTTATCTGGCTTCGGTGTGAACAGGCTGACTACAGGGACGATAATCATTCCGGCAAACATTGCAAATGCACCGCAGTTGATAGGTGACTGGAGCCATGTTGGGAAGCCTGCTCTGAAGAAGATGTTAGCAAGCATAAGTACTGAGCTGAATAAAAAGCATGCCCAGCATGATGCTTTGGAAACCTTCTTAGAGTAAAGCGAGAACATAAATGGTGCAAGGAATGAACCTGCAAGTGCACCCCAGGATATTCCCATAAGCTGTGCAATAAATGTTACTGAACTCTTGTACTGGATAAGTGCAAGTATTGCAGATATCGCAATGAATACAACAACAAGAATTCTTATGTATAATACCTGTTTCTTTTCACTCATGTTCTTGATAAAGTTATCTTTTAAGAAGTCAATAGTAAGTGTTGAGCTTGAAGCTATTACAAGTGATGAAAGTGTAGACATTGAAGCTGACAACACGAGAATTACAACTAATGCAATAAGCGCAGGACTTAAATTAGAAAGCATTGTTGGAATTATTGAGTCGAAGCCGTTAGCCTTGACATCTATCTGGTCAGAGAATAATCTTCCGAAACCTCCGAGAAAATAGCATCCGCCTGAAACTATAAGCGCAAATATTGTTGAGATTACAGTACCCTTCTGGATAGAAGCTTCATTATCAATTGCATAGAATTTCTGAACCATCTGAGGAAGTCCCCATGTTCCAAGTGATGTAAGGATTACAACGCATAAAAGGTTGAATGGGTCAGGTCCGAAAAATGAAGCAAATATACCAGGAGTATTGCTTACAGCCGGGTCAGACACATTTGCAAGACCCTGCAGTGCAGACATGAAGCCGCCTTTAGAGTGGATTACGGCAGCAATAACTGCAACAATACCGAACAACATGATAATTCCCTGAATGAAATCATTTATTGCAGTAGCCATGTATCCACCTGCAATAACATAGATTGCAGTAAGTGTTGCCATGATTATGATACAGACGCTGTAATCAATGTTGAAGGCCATACCGAATAGTCTTGAAAGTCCATTGTAGAGCGAAGCTGTGTATGGAATCAGGAAAATGAATATGATAACGGAAGCACCGATTTTTAATGGATTGCTTCCGAATCTCTTTCCGAAATACTGTGGCATTGTTGCTGAATCAAGGTGCTGGCTCATAATACGCGTTCTTCTACCGAGTACAACCCATGCAAGAAGTGAACCTATAATTGCGTTGCCGATACCAGCCCAGGTTGCGGCAATGCCGTATTTCCAGCCAAACTGGCCTGCGTATCCAACGAATACAACAGCCGAGAAATAAGATGTTCCATATGCAAATGCGGTGAGCCACGGACCAACGCTTCTTCCACCGAGAACGAAACCATTAACATCAGTTGCATGCTTGCGGCAGTATAAGCCAATGCCTATCAGCACCGCAAAGTAGATAATAAGAATAACCAGTTTTAACATAAAAACCCCCATATTAAATGTATTAATCCCTACTTCATAGGTTTAAAGCGTAACGCTTTAAATCAATAAAGTAAACATAAATGGATTGTAGCATATTGGGGAGGGATTGGCAAGGATAAAATGAGTTAATATATATGAGTATATATGAATAATATGGATATACCTACTATTATGCCTACTATATGTCATTGAGTAGGTTTGCTTGAGAGAATTATAACCTGATGCGGAGGGAGCAAACCTACGAAACAGCTGTGAATAGCTTTTTGAGTAGGTCTTTTTCCTGGATTTTTCTGAATTGGCGGCTCTTAAAGATGAAATCTGCCGTGAAAAAGCCTACTAAATTATGATTATGTATGAGATTAGTAGGTTTTGGAGGACAATTCAATAAAATAAGATGTTTAATTGACCTACTAAAGTAATGGTGGATAATGATTTGGTAGGTTTATTAGGAATTCATGCTATGCGAGATACAGAGAGATATATAAAAACAGCCACCAGAAAAATCCAGTGACTGTTTTAAGAAAATAAGGATGGTAAATATGAATTATCTTATTATCGTCTGCCGCCGAAGCTGCCAGTGCCAGAAGCTCCCATTGTTCCAGATTCCTGAGTCCAGTCTGCAATAGAGTCTGAACCCCGGTAGAGTGTGTAGCTTGTGCCGGTTACAAGAGTGTCAGAGCATATCCAGCCGTTGCCAAATGTTCCGTCAACAGTGAAGCTTATGACTTCGTTGCCGGAAGCATCTTTAAGTGAATATCTTCCAGAACTGAAGGATACGGAACTTAATACATAAGCATTAGCAGAGTTTATAGGTGTTTCGCATACACCACCGAGGGCAACGCATGTTCCACCGGTTATCGTTACGGTACCATCTACATCAATTGATCCTGATACATTTCCAGATGAACTGCCGCCTTTAACTAATACAAATCCACCGGTCTGTACGTAATTTCCATTAGAATCAATACCATCAGTATCACCAGACGCAGTTGTGACATCTATATATCCGCCTGTTACATTGACAATTGGAGAAGTCTTTCCATCACCTGTGCAGGCATTGATGCCATCATCAGTAGCATATACATATATTTTGCCACCATTTAAGTTGATAGTTATGGCTTCAAGTCCTTCGTATGAAGTTACTACATTAATATAACCGTCATTGACATCAAGCTGCTTGTCAGCGTGCATGCCGTCATCACCTGAAGAAATTGTAATTGTACCACCGTTGATAACAATAGTTCCTTTGCCGTCCTCACCGGTTTCAAGGACACCTGAGTCAGAGTTGGCATGGATACCATCATCTGTTGAACATATGTTAATTGTAAAGCCTGAAATACTTATTTCGCTTTCAGCTTTAATACCCTTAGTTGAGTAGGACTGTCTAGAAGAATTACCGGATTCATTAAAGTTACCAGGCATTCCTGGACGGTCGCCGCCGGCCTTATTACCACCGTTCTGACCATCCATGCCACCCATGTTGCCGCCACCAAAGCCGCCAGGTGCGTTGGCAATAGTGTCAGAAGCTGCCACATAAGAAACAGTGTTGGCAGAAGCAGTCTTATTACCAGAGCTGCCATGTCCGGCAGATGTACCTGAAGAACTGCCTGACGAAGTAACTTCTTCACTATATTCAGAGTAAGTATCTGTATAAATGTTTAAGTTACCATCACCTGATATATCTATCCCGTAAGATGCGTCTATACCGTCACAGGCTGCATAAATATCAATGTTACCACCAGTAATTGTAACGATTCCCTTCTGGTTGCCTTTGTTAGAAAGGCTGCTGTTAGAAGTCTTGATGCCATCCCCCTTAGCAGAGATTGCAATTACATTTCCAGATTCAATATCAACGGCATCATTGCCTTTGAATGCGTTGTTCACAGCAGTAACTTTAACAATCACATTTTTAATAGAAAGGTCGTCCTTGCTTTGGATACCATTATTGTAATTAGCTGTTACAACTAAGGCTCCTTTGCCGACGAGTTTTAAATCGCATGTTGCATAGATTGCTGCGTTGCCAGCGTCATCAGAAGAATCTTCTGTAGCTTCGGCACGATTGTCAATTACTTCGTTAAATGAGTTCTCTTCTGATTTAATCTTGACTTCGGAAGCATTTTTAACGTATATAGGTGAACCACTTGAGCATGTGATAGATGTTCCGTTCAATACGATAGTAACCTCGTTCTCATCACCTGCGTCAACGATAAGCTGTCCTTCTGATAAAAGACCGGCTACTGTATATTCACCAGCCTTTGTGATTGTGTATACAGAACCTGACTGTGTAACTCCGTCTGATGTATCAGATGTCACAGTGAAATCACCTGTAATGGAGACTCTGTAATTCTCAGCATCATCTGCGTGTGTTACATCTGTGTCTTCTTTAGTAATGTCTGAAGTGATGGTAGTCTCACCGCCTGATGCAGTAGTAGTTGAAGTTGAATTTCTGGCACAGCCAGCAGTCATAAGACACATAGTAAGAATAACTGCGGCTACGCAATTCCTTTTGATTTTATTTAATTTAATCATAGTCATCTCTCCATTTCTTTAGTGTATGTTAATTGATTGTCTATAGTTTATTGGAGAAATTTGACTAAAATATGGTATGAGTGCGAATATTCTGTGTACTGATTAATCATGTGGAATATCGTTAAATCTGCCGTCAAGCTCTTCGGTTTTTACCACATTTATAAATGCGTGCTTGTCAATTGAGCGTATCAATGTGATAAGCTCACGTTTCGCTTCGGAGTTGATTACGGAGTATATGAGCGTGCGCTCTTTTTCCTCGTAGCAGCCGATTCCCTTGAAAAGCGTGGCGTCGTGGTTGGTTGTATTCTTTATGGCGTGATAGATTTCTTCGGATTTGTCAGAAATGATGAATAATGTCATCTTCTGGTAGCGTTTGTACATGAACTGGATTACCTGTGTGCTACAGAACTGGTATATTATTGAGTAGAGCGCGATTGACCAGCCAAACAGTCCGCCTGCAATGAGCAGAATCACAACATTACCAAGAAGAATATAGTTCCATGCGTCTATTCCTTTAACATGAGAAAAATAAATGCTTATGAAATCGGTTCCGCCTGTGGTAGTGCCGACATTGAGGCACAGGCTTATTGCAAATCCGTTGATAATTCCGCCAAATACGCTTATAAGCAGGATATCTTCTGTAAAAATGTATGGAGGAAGGATATCAACAAGCACACTGGAAAGTATAATTACCACGATTGAGTAGATGGTAAACTTCTTGCCGATGTAGCGGTATGCAATGTAGGCGGGGAAAATGTTAAGTGCCACATTGAATATTGTAAATGGGATGCTGATATAAAAAAAACGTAGTCCGATTGCCTGAAATAACAGGGAGACTCCTGAAAAGCCTCCTGGCAGCAGGTCTGCGACTTTGGCAAAGCATCTTAAATTCCATGCGTACAGCACGGAAGCAATTATAACTATAATGAATCTGAATACCTGATAAAACTTAGGATATTTAACTTCTAAAGATTTGAACATATATTAGCCTCCATATTTTGTGTTAAATATAATAAGCAAATAATAATTATTTGTGTGAGTTGTCGTAGGCAGCCTGAATATCGGCGGGGAGCTTGTCTGGAAGCATTGAATGTATTCCGTCCTCGTTGCCGTCCTTGATAGCCTGCTCGTAATAGAAGCACTTGAAAGTAAGCATATCAAGAGTTTCCTGCATCTTGTCCATCTCTTTCTCAACAGCCGCCTTCTGTCTCTCAAAAAGCTGTTTTCTGAGTTCGTAAGTCCTGCTGCCTTCCTGACACCATTCCATAAACTGCTTAATGTCGCGGATTTCAAGACCTGATTTTTTGAGACATTCAATAAGCTTAAGAGCAGCAATTTCATTGTCAGAGAATTGTCTTATTCCAGAAGAACGCTGCATAAAAGGGAATAATCCTTCTTTATCATAATATCTTAATGTTGAAACGGGAAGATTAAACATTTCTGAAACCTGTCCTATTGTGTACATAACACACCTGCTTTCTGTAAGCCATGCTTACCTGATATTAGTTTTTTACAAATGTGATAATAAAATTCACAAAATGTTCACCATTATTAGGTTGACCTAAAGTTAGGTTTAACTCTTATGCTTAAATAGTAGCACAGAGAATGTATTAATTCAATTTAAACTTGATTTAAAGTTAGTCATGTATTATTCAGCTTAAATATGAATATGGTGAAATGATGTTGGACAGAAAGCAGGTATTTTATGGAGGATAAATGTATGGAATGGAGACAGGAAAAAGACATGCCGGTATTTATGTATATTTTTCTTAATAAAATAGATGATGCCGAGGAAGCAAGATGGACAGAGAAAGAGAAAAATGAGGGGTATAAGACATATAAAAAGTTGTTAGAACTTACAGAGGATGATTCATCCGATGTAATTAAAAAATGTCTCAGGATAATTAAAGAAACAAGGCATATTGTAGAGTATGAGCTTTGGAACAAGATTGTATATTTTATGACTGATTATATTAATGGTGAGACTGTGTGGGGATAAGTGAAAAGTTGTCTGATAATTTTGTAATGTTTGAAAAGAAAAAGAATATACTTGTAATGTCTGATGGCATGTGATAGAATGTCATTGGATATAAGTAGTGCATTCAAGCAATCTACGAAAACCCCACGAGCCGGTTACTCGTGGGGTTTTCTATTCCGTTCTGGCAGGGTGGCTTAGTCCCCAGGCTGGCTACCGTCTGTTATCTCTGTCCAGCCATTTGCAGATATAGTACGAAGCTATATTTGCCAAGATAGAGATAATTAAGGACACAAGTGCATCCAAGCAATCCACCTCCTTTCTCTACCAGGTATGGGAGGGGTAGCACTAGAAATTATATCATAACAATATATAATAAACAAGTATATAAAAAATACGAATAATAACTATTGCTATGATTTATGATTTTATAACCAACATGTATTTTACAGGAATGACACATGGGGGTATGATACATTTATCAAGGGCAAAGGAGCCGGAAGTCTTTAGGGGATTCTGGCTCTTTTTTTGCATTAGTAAGTATTTGAAGGAGGAAATATATATGGAATACGAGATTTCTAATCGTTTATCAGGTGTTCATGGTTCGATGATACGAGAACTTTTTAAGTTAGGAGCAAGCAAGGATATTATATCTTTTGGTGGTGGCAATCCGTCAGCAGAGACATTCCCATGCAGGGAGATAGAAGAGATAGCAGCAAAGGGACTTAGCGAGAATCCTGTTTCTTTATTACAGTATGGACTGAGTGAAGGTTATACACCTCTGCGTGATACTATGAAGAAATATCTTGAGAAGAAGGAAGGCTTTGATTTTGAGAATAATGAGCTTTTCATAGTGTCAGGCGGACAGCAGTGTGCGGACCTTACAACTAAGGCACTTGTTAATGAAGGAGACGTTGTGCTTACTGAAGAGCCTGCATTTGTAGGCTGCCTTAATACATTCCGTTCTTACGGTGCAAAGCTTGTAGGAATCCCAATGGAGCAGGACGGAATGAATATAAATGCGCTTGAGGAGGCTTTAAAGGCTAATCCTGATGCAAAGCTTTTATACACAATTCCATCTTTCCAGAATCCTACAGGAATTACAACTTCTCTTGAGAAGAGAAAAAAAGTATATGAGCTTTGCTGCAGATATGATATCGCAATATTAGAGGATAATCCTTACGGCGAATTAAGATTTGCAGGTGAAAATGTGCCAACTATCAAATCAATGGATACAGAGGGCAGGGTTATATATGCAGGAAGCTTCTCAAAGGTAATGGCACCTGCATTCCGTCTTGGTTTTCTTGTATTTAACAAGTCGCTCACAGGACCGCTTACAGTTGCAAAACAGTGCACAGATGTACATTCAACTGTCCTTTTCCAGTACATTTGTAATGAATATATTAATAACTATGATTTCGACAAACATCTTGAGGATTCAAGAAAGGTGTATGAGCACAAATGTAATCTCATGATGGAGTGCATGAAGAAGGAATTTCATCCTTCAGTAACCTTCGGTCACCCTGAGGGCGGACTTTTCGTAATGGCATTCCTGCCAGAGGGAATGGATTCTGCACCATTTGTAAGGGAGGCTATTAACAGAGGTGTTCTCTCAGTTCCGGGAGCAGCGTTCTTAGCAGATGAGAGCCAGAAGTCTAATGGATTCAGACTTAATTATTCGACACCTTCTGATGAGCAGATTGTTAAGGGAATCGAAATTCTTGGAAAACTTACATATGAGTGGATTAAGTAGGAGGAGTGAAAAGTTATGAAGATAGCAGCATTCAGTGTTCGTCAAGATGAAAAACAGTATTTTGATACATTTGCAAATGTATACAAGGTGGAATTACAGATTAATAGGAGCGGATTTACAGCAGATGATATAGAAAGTGTCAAAGGCCGTGAGGCTATGTCGGTGTGCGATGGCATGTGTGACTTGTCAGCACCTGTTCTTGAAAAGCTTGCAGCAGAGGGTGTAAAGTACATCGGTTTCAGGACAATCGGATATAACAGTGTTGACCTTGAGGCAGCAAAGCGCCTTGGAATCCGTGTTGCACACAGCGGATATTCACCATATTCAGTTGCCAATTATACAGTAATGCTTATGCTTATGTGTATCCGTAAGGCTTTGTATGTAATGATGCGTTCACACACAGCAGATTATTCACTTGGTCCTATATGTGGACGTGAAATGCAGAATATGACAGTAGGTATTATCGGAACAGGAAGAATTGGAAAGGCAGTAATTAAGAATCTTTCAGGATTTGGATGTAAGATTATTGCGTATGACCCATATCCTGCAAAAGGCCTTGAAAATGTTGAGTATGTAACTCTTGATGAATTGTATGCCAGAGCAGATATTATCTCGCTTCATACTTTCTTAAGTGATGAGACATATCATATGATTAATAAGGATTCAATTGCAAAGATGAAGGATGGCGTTATCCTTATAAATGCGGCAAGGGGTGCGCTTGTTGATACAAAGGATCTGATTGAGGCTGTTGAGAGTGGCAAGATTGGTTCAGTTGGAACTGACTGCTGTGAGGGTGAGGATGAATTTATCCGTACAGACCGTAAGTATGATGACCTTGTTGTTAATCACGATTACATCATACTTAAGTCTTTCCAGAATACTATTGTCACACCTCATGTTGCATTTTTCACAGATCAGGCTGTGTCTGATATGGTTGAGTCTTCAGTTAAGAGTGTTGTGCAGTTTGCAGCCGGTGAAGACACACCATTAGAGGTGCATTAATTATTCAAATTTTTGAAATATTCTTCAAGCTGGTGCTCGAAGATTCGCTGATTTTCTGAGCAGAATGAGCCAAGCGGCTGATAATAAATGCTTCTGAAATGTGGACAGTCATCTATATGCAGCAGGCTTATGTTTTCAGGAAGGCTGCTGCTTGTCCATGTTACAGAGGCAACAAATGATACTCCAAGACCGAGACTTATGAGTTTGCCCTGTAATATGTAATCATTGCATGAGTAGGCTATCTGAGGAGTTTTCTTACATTTACTGAATATTGAATTGAACACTCCGGCATAAGATGGAGTATCTGCAAGGTCAATGAATTTCTCGTCCATCATCTGTTCTACTGATATGTGTCCAGTATGGGCAAGTGGATGTGATGATGAAACGGCAAGGCAGATTTCTTCTGTCATAAGAAGATGTGCATTGTCTGGAATATCATAAGCTGATGAGACAGAGTCAATCAGCAGGTCACACCCTTTTGGTTCAGAAGATATTGAAAAGCTGACATGAGGGTGTTCATGGATAAAATCTTTAAGTACATTGCTGACAAGAACTGCACTTGAGCGGAGACAGAGCCTTATTTCGCCTGCATCGCCAAGACTTTCACTGACAGCACGCGCAGCATCTTCTGAAAGAGCCAGTATTCTGTCTGCATATTCAAGCAGAATTTCTCCCTGACGGGTACATTCGAGCCCTTTTTTATTACGGATAAAAAGCTGTGCGCCAAATTCTTCTTCAAGCTTGTGGATTGTCTTGCTTAATGCTGGCTGTGCTATGCACAGTTCACTGGCAGCGCGGGTCATATTCTTGTGTCTGGCGGCAGCCTGAAACTGCCTGAGCTGATATAATTCCATGTTCGCACCTTTCTTGTATGTAGTATTTTATAAAAATTACAATTAACATAATATAGAAATCAGGATATTTACGATTATGATAACACAAATATTATTAACGCAGACATTTATAATGTTTATTCTTATGATTCTGGGACTGATTCTGTCTAAAACAGGTCTGCTTACAGAACATGGCAGTAAGGATATGGCCAATATTCTGCTGTATGCGGTTATTCCGTGTGTAATTATAAGAAGCTATATAACAGATTTCACGATGGAGAAGCTGTATGGACTTCTTATGTCGGCGGTACTGGCTGTAGCTGCATTTGCAGTGGCGATAGCTGTATCATATATAATATACGGCATGCGAAAGCCGATAGACAACTTTGGAACTGCTTTCTGTAACGCAGGATTTATCGGAATTCCACTTGTAACTGCGGTATTTGGAAATGAAGCGGCATTCTATGTTGCGTCATTTGCAAGTATTCTTAATCTGTTGCAGTGGACATACGGAATTGTGATAATAACCCGCCGCAAGGATATGATAAATATAAAAAAGGTATTCGTCAATCCTGTGACAATATCACTTGTTATAGGACTGTTTCTTTTTATTACGGGAATTAAACTGCCAGGTGTAATAAACAGCACGATGGCTGGAGTTGCGGCACTTAATACACCTGCAGCCATGATAGTACTGGGATATTATCTGTCATGTGTCAGGATCCGTGACTTACTGCTTAATCCGTCCCTGTATCTGGCATCGTTTGTCAGGCTTATAATAATTCCGCTGCTTACACTGCTTGTGCTTTATATTATACCGGCGGGACACGGTCAGATTGGAATGATTACACTAATTGCTGCGGCAACACCGGTTGGAACGAGTACGGCAATATTTGCACAGAAATTCGGGCAGGATTATGAGCGGGCAGTATGTATGGTCTGCCTGTCGACGCTGTTTTCAATTATTACAATGCCGGTTGTGATGTATCTGGCACAGATGTGGATTATGTAGTTTAACTATTATTTCTGGTTATGGTTTTATAACTAAAATGTATTTTACAGGAATAACACAATAGTATATTATACAGACATCAAAGGCAAAGGAGCCATGACCCGGAAGGGGTAATGGTTTCTTTGCCTTTTTTGCGTATGAGCGTTCATGAAGAAACTTTGGTACAGACAAGTGATGTGCTATTAGCAATATGAGGAAGAAAGGAACTAAAGCTATGGGAAATAACGGAATTGAATTGGAAAGAGATGGCTTTAAGAGCCGTACAGGTTTTATTCTTGCCTGTATCGGTTCGGCAGTAGGAATGGGAAATATATGGCGTTTTCCATATATGGTATCTGCATGGGGTGGTATGACATTTTTAATACCTTATGTATTATTTGTAATATTGATAGGTTCAACAGGTGTTATCGAGGAGATGGCACTTGGCCGTGCGACTAAGGGCGGACCTATTAAAGCATTTGGCGACTGTATGCAGATGCGTACCGGAAAGAGAAAAGCAGGTGAGGCAATTGGTTTTATTCCTGTGCTTGGCTCACTGGCTCTGGCAATGGGCTATACTGTAGTTGTTGGCTGGATATTCAAATATACTTATCTTGCATTTTCTGGAAAGCTTTCAGCAATGGGCAATGATATGTCAGCTATTGGTGGTATGTTTGGAAGTACAGCAAGCTCATTTGGCAATAATATGTGGCTTATAATCGCAATGGTTGTAACTGCTGTTATTATGGCACTTGGTATTGCAGGCGGAATTGAGAAAGCAAACAAGGTCATGATGCCTTTGCTTTTCATCATGTTTGTAGGTCTTGGAATATACATTTTCACACTTCCAGGTTCAAGTGCAGGTTATAAATACATTTTTACACTTAACCCTAAGGGACTTCTTGATATAAAGCTCTGGATATATGCATTTGGTCAGGCATTCTTCTCACTGTCTATCGCAGGTAACGGAACTGTTATCTATGGTTCATATCTTAGTGATAAGGAAAATGTTGTTTCTTCTGCAAGAAATGTTGCAGTATTTGATACTATTGCTGCTTTATTAGCTGCATTTGTTATTATTCCTGGTATGGCAGCAGGCGGTGCCGAGTTATCATCAGGTGGTCCCGGACTGATGTTTATCTATCTTGTAAATGTATTTAATGGTATGCCGGGTGGCAAGATTGTAGGAATTGTATTCTATGTATGTGTTCTGTTTGCCGGCATGAGCTCACTTGTTAATCTGTATGAAGCTCCGGTTGCAACTATTCAGGAGAAGCTTAAGCTTAACCGTGTTGCATCTGTTGGAATTATCGCAGTGGCTGGCTGTGTTGTGTCACTAGTAATACAGGGTATTGTATCAGGCTGGATGGACGCAGTATCTATCTATATCTGCCCACTTGGCGCAATGCTCGCAGCAATTATGTTCTTCTGGGTTGCAGGAAAGAAGTTTGCTGTTGATGCTGTTAATGCAGGTGCAGATAAGCCTATTGGAAAGTGGTTTGTACCACTTGGCAAATATGTTCTTGTTCCACTTGCACTTGTTGCACTTATTGCAGGTGCTTTACTTGGTGGAATTGGCTGATGAGTGGCATGGAAAGCTTTGGAAGATGAATACGAAGCTGGAAAGTTAAAAGTAATTGGAGGGGCTGTCGCCTCAACGATTTTCAATCGTTAAAGCGACAGCCCCTTTTCACAACAAAAAAAGGTCATTTCACAACATTCCAGATAGATATTGCAAGAACTTATCCGATATAATAGCTATAAATATATGTAAGCAAGGAAGTGACAATATGCGAATTGCTATCTGTGATGATGAAGTATCTATGGTTCAGATACTGGAGGAAAAAATAAAAAAGTTATTGCCAGATGCGGTTATAGAGAAATATTTATCGGGTAATGAACTGATCGCAAGTGGCAGTAAGCCGGATATTCTTTTTCTGGATATTCAGATGCCGGGAATGGATGGGATGGAAACGGCAAAGATGCTTCGTCAGGACAATGAGGATATGATACTCATTTTTGTGACAGCAGCAGAGGAGTATGTTTTTCAGGCATTTGATGTCGGAGCATTTCATTATCTGGTTAAGCCATTTTCCGATGAGAAATTGAAAGAGGTTGTGACAAAGGCAGTCCATAACATAAAAAGGAGTTCCAGACTTGAAAAAGACGAAAGGTATATTATGGTACAGACCGCCGGAAGTCATATAAAGATTTTTCTGCGTGATATTGTGTATGCCGAGGTGTATAATCGGAAAGTTATTATCCATACACGAAGTACGGATACTGAATACTATGGTAAATTACAGGAATTAAGTGATATGGCAGGAACAGATTTTTTCCGGACACACAGAGCCTATCTTGTGCATTTTAAATATGTAGAAAAATATGATGCAACTTGTGTAACTATGAAAAATGGAACTGCATTGATTGCAAAAAAGAATTATCCGGAGTTTGTGAAGCAATATCTGAAGTATAACCAGAGGAAAGGAAATGAAGTCAGATGAGTTTAGTGGAAAGATGTTGGATGATCACATCTAAGTTTTCTGTTATTGCAATTTTGATTATTACAGGAATCTGTTTTGGTGTTTTTGTATATCCATATATGAAAAAGAAAAGGGAAGCTGCTCTGGTCAGTATTGTTTATATTGGAATTATGTCTGTGCTGTATCTGATACCGCAGCAGATTGGCAATTTTTCTGCATATATGCTGGGAGTTGTGGCTGCATTTCTTGTGATGTATGTACAGGACAGAAGAAACATTTATCAGAAAATATTTCTTGCAGTGACATTTTTTTCTATCCGTTGGCTTGCGGTTGCAATGGCAGGCAGAATGGATGATTTTATCACAAAAGCTCTGGTTTTTGGAAATACGATTGCAGGAAGACAATGGCTGCAATATGTACTTTATGCGGGAACGAGAATTCTGGATATTGTGCTTTGTATCGTTTTCCTTGCAGTTGCAATCGGTCTGATCAATAAAGCATATGTATACAAAAATGATGAAATGAGCGTCAAAGAGCTGGTAATGCTTATCATACCTTCTCTCGTGGGAGTTACAGGGTATGGCATTCTACAATATTATCTGAATATTTATGAAAAAGATACAGGAAAGAGCCTGACAGATACCTATGGATTTTATGGAGCTTTAAGCTTCGTGCATTATTTTATCTCTATCATAGCAATTCTTGTTATGACTACGATGTTTCAAAACTGGAAGGTGGCACAGGAAGAACAGACAGGGCAGGAGCTGGTATTAAATCAGGTCAGTGACATGAAAAAGCATATCGGGGAAGTGGAAAAGCTGTATCAGGATATCCGCAGCCTGCGTCATGACATGGGAAATCATATACAGATGCTGGAACATCTTGTGGCAGAGAATCATATGGATGATGCAGCAGAATATATGGAACATTTGAAAAAGGAGTGGAATGAAATATCTCCTGAGATAAAAACTGGGAGTCCTGTCATTGATGTGATTCTGATGGAAAAGTTAAGAGAAGCAAAGGAAAAGCAGATTCGTTTTATATCAGATTTTCATTATCCGGGGGATACGAAATTAAATGCATTTGATTTAAGCGTGATCTTAAACAATGCACTGGATAACTGTATGGAAAATGTAAGTGGAGAAAATCCTTATATCAGTCTCTCTTCTTTTCGGAAAAACAGTATTTTTATGATAACCATAAAGAACAGATATGAGGGAGAGTTAAATTATAAGGACAGTGACCTGCCGGAAACAACGAAATCCGGGAAGGAGCATGGAATTGGACTGCATAATATCCGGAGGGTTGCAAGGATGTATATGGGAGATATATCTTTAGAGCAGGAGAATCAGGAAGTGGTTCTAAGTATTATGTTACAGGTAGAATAAGGACAAAAAGCACTAAGTAATCTGTGAAACATCAGAATATTTAGAGTTTTTTATTTGCTTCACAACAAAAAAAGGGCGGTTCACAACATTGCTGTTTATTGTAAAGAAAGATATGCCGAAAGAATCAATAAAGAGAAATCATGTTGTACAGATTTTTAAGGAAACGGATTTCAGAATTTAAGCTCAAGGAGGCCAAATCCTCTCCTCACCAAAGGGTTCGGATTTTGCCTCGCAAAACAAGGAGGATTAAAATGAGGATCAATGGATTTAGTGGGACAAATACGCAGACAGGAACAATGGGAATGACACAGGGGAATGATTCTGTAAGTAAAAATATTCAGAATCAGATTGCAAATGCACAGCAGAAGCTACAGGATTTATCATCGAATGAAGAAATGTCATTAGAGGATAAGATGAAAAAGCGTCAGGAGATACAGCAGGAGATTAACAATCTCAATCAGCAGTTAAGACAGCACCAGATCGAGCAGAGAAAGGAAAAGCAGAGTAAAAATTCGTCATCTATGGATGATATGGTGGCTGGAACAAGTAACACTTCTAAAAAGAAAGACACCGGATTGTCACAGGCAAGTATGCAGGCGATGATTTCCGCAGATTCTTCCATGAAACAGGCAAAGGTGCAGGGAAGTATGGCAACACAGATACAGGGACGTGCCAGTGTGCTTGAATCTGAAATCAAACAGGATGCCGGAAAAGGAAATACTGAGAAGAAGGAAGAAGAACTGGCAGAGCTGCAGGCAAAGGCACAGTCTGCGACAGCAGCACAGATGTCTACACTTGCAGATGCAAATAAATCAGTAGAAGAAGCTGCAAAAGCGGAGAACAGCAATACAGAAGACACTGCAACAAAGAACAATACTGATAAATCCGAGAAAACACAGGAATCTGCGGGGGCTGCGGCAGAGGAGACAGACAACGTAAAGAATACGGATATCAAAGGGGAAACACAGGTGACAGTAGAAACACCGACTCTGGAAAATGCACAGAATGCAACACAGCAGGCAGTGTATACACCGATTGATATTCGTTTATAGTTGGTAAAGGAGAATGGTATTATGTCAGAGATTAAGAGTTTTAGTGATTACACAAGTAAATATAACAGCAATGTAGATTATTCCGCATTATTTGGAGGAACTTCTGACAGTTCATCCGTAGGAAACACCAATATGCTTTCTGATTATGCTGCGATTAAAAACGGAAGCTATGGAAAACTTATGAAAGCATATTATGCAAAGCAGGATGCAGAAAAATTATCGGGTAAAGGCGATACTTCACAGAAGCTTACACTGATGAAAACAAGTGCGGATTCCCTGAAAAAATCAGCAGATGCACTAAACGATGCGTCACTCTGGGAAAAAAAGAAAATAAAAAAGAAGGATGAAAAGACCGGGGAAGAAACAGAGGTAGAGGATTATGACCGGGATGCAATTACCAAAAAAGTGAAATCTTTTATTGATGATTATAATGATGTTGTTAAGGAGGCAGGAGAATCCAATACAAAAGATGTCCTTAGAAATGCTTCATGGATGACAGGCATGACAGACAAAACCAGTCATTTACTTTCTAAAATAGGTATTACCATAGGAAAGGGGAATAAGCTGGAGCTGGATGAAGATGAATTGAAGAAAGCAGATATCAGTTCATTGAAAACGGTTTTTACAGGTTACAATTCCTTTGCAGGCAAAACAGCCCAGAAAGCAGCTGGTATATCAAATGCTGCAAACCGGGCAAGTGCGACTTATACAAACAATGGTACATATTCGAAAAAAGATTCTTCTCTAACGTCAAGTAAGATTGATAAGGAAGTATAGTATGTTAAGCCTAAATGACAAGAAGAAAAATCTTTTGTATTAATTTGTCGGGAAGGAGGAACCAGATGAGTTTTACAGTCAATTTATCCGGTGGAGGTTTATTGATAAATAGATTTAATAGTTCTAATATGTTGAAAAGTACACAGGAAAAATTGCAGCGACAGCAGGAACGGGATAATAAGGTGGCTTTTTTTGAAGCACAAAAAGAAAATCTGAAAAACCGAAAGGCTGACACTTTGGAAGAAATCTCTGAAAAGCTGGAAATGTTTCATAATTATGAGAATGAAATTGCGGCAGCAAATCAGGAGTATAATAATTCGCAGATGTTTCATGTCATGGACGAGGCAGAAGAACATGGCGAAAAGATTGCGGAAGCTGCTGAGAGGAATAAGCCTAAAACAGAAGAAGAACGAAAGGAAGAAATGGTGGATGAAGCTCTTGGAACAGAGGAAAACAAGGGCATGATGTCTGAAATCATGGACGAACTTTCGAAGACAACCGAAGAAATGACAGAGCAGATGACGGAAAAAACTGTGGAGAATATGGAAGAACTTCCAGACGAGGTTTTGCAGGAGCAGCTTGTTACAGATAGTTTAGAGGCAGCAGAAATGGTACAAACAGAGACAATTAAAAGGTATGTGCCGATTGATATTAGAGTCTAATGGTATTTATCTGGGAAGGAAACAGCTATGAAGATTTACAATAATACAAATATTACATATTCTGCAATCGAACATAACAGCAGGAAAAATACGAAGCAAAATTTTCCAGCAGATTTAGAAAAGAAAATGACACAGTATACAGATACAGTATCTATTTCTAAAACGGGGCAGGAGAGATTTAGGTATTTATCTTCTGTCAGCTCTATGGATTATCAGAACCGTTTTGAGAGGGAAGTGACGGATATATTTGTCAAAGAAGATACAGAGAGTGTAAAGTCCGATTCCTTTGAACATCATGTAAACAGAATGGCGACAGCATATAACAAAATGAAAAACAGCATTGAAGAAAAATATGCGGAACAAGATTATGAGCTGGAGTATTATGTGACAGAATCGGGCAAAATTGAGGAATTAACCAAAGAAAAAGAACTGGATATGCTGAATCAGGCATATGAAAACCACAGTAATTTTATGGCAACTTCCACAGAAATCTGGTCAGAATTACAGGATTTTACACCATCGGTAGTTTACCATAAAGGAAGTGAACAGACAGCAAATGAACAGAACATAGGTGAGAACCAGGAAAATACTGCAAAATCTAAAGAAAAGGGGGGTATCAAAAATTCGGCATATCAGGCATTTTTATCCGCCATCCAGTCGGATAACCAGAAATTATCGCAGCAGTATTTGGGTGATTGGAAAGATTTAAGGCTAAATCTGAATGTATCAGATGGTAATCGGAAAATGCTTAATGGTATTTGGGATTATTATGCTAATAAAAGGTAATGAAAGCTTTGTAATACGAAAGGAGATGTTAGTATGGCAGTTACAGGTGTAAACAATTACTCTAATATTTACACAAATGCTTATACCGGTAATATACGGAAAAATAATGCTAAGGAAACCACAGAAAAGCAGGTTGTGGAGCAAACAGAAGATGTAAAGACAGGGACAACCTGAAAAACTGCAGCGGATGAACTTTCCTATCTTTCTAAAAAATTTGACAGTGATGCGGTGTGGATACGGTATCAGTGTTAAAAGTCGAGGTGGCAAATCATCAACAATATGTTGAGATGATTTGCCGCCTTTTTGAAGTCTATACGTTTCTCCCTTTTATACCGATACATCAATAGAATTACGAACGAGTCTGTTACCATTTTGGACAAGTGTAGCTTCTACGGATTCTCTTGTGAAATTATCAAGAATGCCTGTATCAAATGCTTGTCCGGGCTTCCAATTTGGATTGGCTGATTTTACGGCTGCGTACATAGCAGATCTGTACTGTCCTTCATATTGTTCTAAAGTCCATGTACCACTTAAACGATTACAGTAACATCCATACCTGCAACACCGTTTGCATTCAGTAAATCTCCGTCCGAATCAAACTGTTAATATTCATTGACATATAAAAGCCTCCCTGCAAATAAATTCAAAACCTGTTTAGAATGTGCGTATAATCATAAAAATTAGAACTAACATATATGCGCATAATCTGGAGGAACCATGATATTAAAAAGAAAAATATATAAAAAACTACTGAAATGGAAAAATGAATGTTAGGGGAAAAAAGCTTTACTGACAGAAGGCGCCAGACGTATTGGAAAGTCTACCATCTGCGAAGAATTTGGGAAAAACGAATATGAAAGTTATATTATTCATCCAAGAAATTTAATTGTAAAAGATGGAATTATATGCATTCCCCCATATATGACGATGAATATATAAAAATCTGACATACACACTTGATTTTAAAATAATTGTTATTATGATATTATAAAGAAATGCCAAAAAACAAAGGAGAGGTGTATGTATCACAAGAAATTAGAATCAGATATCAGATGTCCATTGGAATACGGCCTGGAAGTCTTTGGAGGCAAATGGAAATCAAGAGTCATATGTGTTCTGGCGGATAAGAAGACATTAAGATATAGTGAGTTAAGGGCAGAACTGGTGAATATTACAGATGCAGTTCTTTCAACAACATTAAAAGCACTGATTGCGGATGATATTGTATCAAGGAAATCATATGACGAGATTCCGCCAAGAGTTGAATATTCACTTACGGAAAAGGGCTTGTCTGTAATGCCGATATTGCAAAGTATATGCGACTGGTCATGCGCATTTTACAAGAAAGAAACTGACAAAGAAACGAGCCAGTGCATGAAGTGCGACCATAAGTAATGGATGAAGGGAAGGTTATTGTGTGAAAAAAATAACCTTCCTTTTCAAATTAACATTTATTGTGTAGAATGTTACATAGAACTACCTAAGCGGTATACTGGAGAGCAGTAATACGACATACGCAATATGCAGAAATGGAGCGGAAATTGAGCAGATTAACGATTATAACCAAGGATAAGGCTCAGGTTACAATGGAGTCTTTATATCAGGATTTGGAGAGAAGAATAGTAGCAAGTCCACCGGGACTGTGTACTATCGACCTTACCAGGTCATTTATAAAAATGTGTCTTGCACAGTCATGTGGCAAATGTGTTCCATGCCGTGTGGGACTCAGGCAGCTTGCGAGACTTTTTGATGATGTGCTTGATGGTAACGCAACAGAGGAAACTCTTGATGTTATCAGGCTTACAGCAGAGGGAATCTATTATTCCGCTGACTGTGCAATCGGATATGAGGCAGCTAAGCTTGTATTAAAATGTATTGATGGCTGCGAGGATGATTTCAGGTCACATATTGAGAGAGGATTTTGTTCATGTAACAGTAACCAGCCGGTTGCATGTGTGAAGTCATGTCCGGCAGGAGTAGATATACCGGGATACATAGCACTTGTGCATGAAGGCAGATATGCAGACGCGGTTCGTCTTATAAGAAGAGACAATCCAATGCCTACAACATGCGCATACATTTGTGAGCATCCATGTGAAAACAGATGTAAGAGAACACTTATTGACGCGCCGGTCAACATCAGGGGGCTTAAGAAAATGGCGGTTGATAATGCCGGTGATGTTCCGGTTCCAGCATGTAATGAGCCAACAGGTGAGAAGGTTGCAATCATCGGTGGAGGTCCGGGAGGCCTCAGTGCCGCATATTATCTGGCTCTTATGGGACATAAGGTTACTATATTTGAGCAGAGAAAGCAGCTTGGTGGAATGTTAAGATATGGAATTCCTAACTACAGACTTCCAAGAAAGAAGCTTGATGCAGAGATTAATTCAATACTGTCTACAGGAATAGAAGTCAAGAAAAATATAAGCGTAGGAACAGATATTACGCTTGAGGATATTAACAAAGAATATAATGCAGTATACATTTCTATCGGAGCACATGCAGACAAGAAGATTGGAATTGATGGTGAGGATGCTAAAACAGGCGTAACATCAGCAGTAGAAATGCTTCGTGCAATTGGTGATGATGAGATGCCTGATTATACCGGCAAGCGTGTGGTTGTTATTGGCGGTGGAAATGTAGCAATGGATGTTGCCCGTTCTTCTGTAAGATTAGGTGCTGAGAAAGTAAGCATTGTATATAGAAGAAGAAAAGCCGACATGACGGCACTTCCGGAAGAGGTTGAAGGTGCAGAGGCAGAGGGTTGTGATGTTCTTGAACTTATGTCACCAGTTAGAATAGAGAAAGATGAAAATGACGCAGCAGTTGGTTTATGGGTTCAGCCACAGATGATAAGCAGGATAAAAGGTGGCAGACCATCACCTAAGACTGCAGCTAAGGACGAGGTTCTTATTCCTTGCGACCTTATTGTAGTTGCTATCGGACAGGGTATCGAAACAAGATATTTTGAGGAGCACGGCGTTACAGTCAAGAGAGGAACAATTGAGGCACTTGATACAAGTGAGATTAAAGAACGTAAAGGAATATTTGCAGGAGGAGACTGCGTAACAGGACCTGCAACAGTAATCAGGGCTATAGCAGCCGGAAAGGTTGCGGCAGCCAACATTGATGAATATCTTGGCTACCATCACGAGATAACTTCAGATGTAGAGATACCTTATGCCGGATATGAGGACAAGGTACCTTGCGGACGAGTTGAGGTTGCACTGCGTGATGCCGCAGACAGAAAGAAAGACTTTGAACCTATTGAGTATGGATTTTCATGCGAGGAAGCATGTCAGGAATCTGGACGCTGCTTAAGATGCGATCATTTTGGATTTGGTTCATTCAGAGGAGGCAGAGAGAAACAATGGTAAATTTAACAATTAACGGTAAAGCTGCATCAGTAAAAGAAGGAACTACCATTCTTGAAGCTGCCAAAACAATAGGAGAGACAATACCTACACTCTGCTATCTCAAAGAAGTCAACGCAATTGGTGCATGTCGTGTATGTGTTGTTGAAGTAGAGGGTACTGACAGATGTGTTACAGCATGTAATAACTTTGTAGAAGAAGGCATGGTTGTCTACACTAATTCAAGAAAAGTGCGTACAACAAGAAAGACTAATGTAAAGCTCATACTTTCACAGCATGATTACAAATGTGGTACATGTATAAGAAGTGGTAACTGTGCGTTACAGTCAATTGCAAATGAACTTAATATATCAGAGATGCCATATGATTCAATATTAGAAAAAGATAATTGGGATAAAACATTTCCGCTTATCAGAGATGCCCAGAAATGTATCAAATGTATGCGTTGTGTGCAGGTGTGTGATAATATTCAGGGAATGCACATATGGGATGTTGTAAATACAGGTTCGCGTACAACTGTAAATGTGCGTGCAAACAAGAACATTGCGGAGACTGCATGTACACTTTGTGGTCAGTGTGTAAGCAACTGCCCTGTAGGTGCACTTACAGAAAGAGACGATGTCGGAATCGTGCTTGATGCAATTGAAAATGAGGATATCATTACAGTAGTACAGATTGCACCTGCAGTAAGAACAGCATGGGGCGAAGATTTTGGTATGTCTAAGGAATATGCGACAGCACAAAGACTTGTTGCAGGACTTAGAAGAATAGGATTTGATTATATATTTGACACAACATTTGCAGCAGACATGACAATTATGGAGGAGGGAAGCGAGTTCCTTGAAAGGCTTCCAGAAATCAAGGAGTCAGGACTTCCAATGTTCACATCATGCTGTCCAGGATGGGTGAAATTCGTAAAGAGCGAGTTCCCTGAGATGGCAGGCAGACTTTCAACAGCAAAGTCACCACAGCAGATGTTTGGTGCAATAACAAAGTCGTATTATGCAGAAAAGCTTGGGGTTGACCCGGAAAAGATATTCTGCGTGTCAATCATGCCTTGTCTTGCAAAAAAGGACGAGTGTACATGGGACGGCGGCAAAGATGTTGACGCAGTTCTTACAACAAGAGAAGTTGAAAGAATGTTCAAAGCATTTTTCATAAAGCCGGAAGAACTTGATGAGGACGAGTTCGACAATCCTTTAGGTGAAGGAACAGGTGCTGGCGTTATATTCGGTGCAACAGGCGGTGTTATGGAGGCGGCACTCAGAAGTGCTTACTATCTTGTGACAGGAAATAATCCTGACGCGGATGCGTTCCAGTCAGTGAGAGGTCTTGAGGGCTGGAAGGAAGCAACATTTGACCTTAATGGAACAAGTATAAATGTAGCTGTTGCCAGTGGGCTTGGCAATACAAGACACCTTATGAATGCAATAAAGAAGGGCGAAGTTCACTACGATTTCGTTGAAATAATGTCCTGTCCGGGCGGCTGTATCAACGGTGGCGGGCAGCCTTACAAGGAAGATGCTGTGATGGTTGAGGAGCGCCGTCATGTGCTGTACGGGCTTGATAAGCGCGATAATCTTAGATTCTCACATGAGAATCCATCGGTTAAGCAGTGCTATGAGGAGTATTTTGGGAAACCGTTGTCACACAGGGCTCATGAGATATTGCATGTGAAATAGAATCATTTTTCGAGAAGGTATGTGTAGACCGGTCTGCGGATGGGGCAGTACAGGGTGTACACCTTCGGGCTGTCTTCGCTTAGCAGTAGTAAATGCCGCCATCTGCAGAGTTTTTTACAGGGTGCGAAAGCAAACGCGCTTCGCTTGAACGAGCTTTCGCACCCTGAACTTTTGCAGATGGCGGCATTAACTTCTGCACAGCTTGTCAGACTCAGGCGTACACCCTGAACTGCCACAGCCGCAGAGGTTACATATGCCGGATTGGAAATATGATTTCATTTACGGTGTGTGTCAGGGGATGGAGTGTGATGTGGGGCTTTGTTCATTTGGGATAGTGTCAAATAGCACATGAAATCAGCGCATAAGTAGGGAAAAGCCTACTAATGTTGTTAAATGTGATGAATTAGTAGGTTTATTTAGAAGAAATTATGATGAAAATAGTGGAGAAAAAAGAAAATTGCCTACTAAATTTATGATTTATGTGAGAATAGTAGGTTTTTTGGCTGACAAGAGATGTCTAATGTTGTAAACATATAAGAAAAAGACCTACTAAAGTGTGAAATATGATGAATTAGTAGGTATTTAATGGGGAAAGAAGCATAATAAACCAACTAACAATGTAAAAAAGACCTATCAGATTGTGAAAATTGATGAAAAAGTAGGTTTAGGAGGCTTTTTATGAAGTTAAATGAATTGTCACCTGGTGAGGTGTTTTCTTATTTTGAAAAAATATGCTCGATTCCGCATGGTTCTGGGAATACCGGGATGATTGCGGATTATTGTCTGGAGTTTGCTAAGTTGCATGGGCTTAAGGCAAGGAAGGATATGTCTGATAATATTGTTATATTTAAGGCTGGTTCTTCTGGATATGAGGACTGCGAGCCTGTGATTTTGCAGGGACATCTTGATATGGTGTGTGAGAAAGAACCGGACTGCGATATTGACATGAGTGTACAGAGCATTAAGGCTTGCACTGATGGTAAGATGGTATGGGCTGATGGCACGACGCTTGGCGCTGATGATGGAATTGCAGTTGCATTTATACTGGCAGTGCTTGCTTCGGATACGATTGCGCATCCTCCTATACAGGCAGTGCTTACAAGTGATGAGGAGATTGGAATGCTTGGCGCAAGAGACCTCGACACTTCTGACCTTACAGCAAAGAGACTTATCAATATTGATTCTGAAAGTGAGGGAATATTGTATGTAAGCTGTGCTGGAGGTGTGAGGGCTGAGTGTGACATTCCGGTTGTGTATGAGGACGCAGTGGGCTGGGTGGCAGATGGTGCAATTGATGTGCAGAATGGTTCGGTATGCTTCGAAGTTAAAATAAGCGGGCTTGCCGGCGGTCATTCCGGTGTTGAGATTCACAAACAGCATACTAATGCGATAAGATTGCTTGCTTCATTACTTTCACATGCCAGCGGGGCAGCAGATTTCCGTCTTGTGTCGCTTTCAGGTGGTGGCAAGGATAATGCAATTCCAAAAGAAGCAAAGGCAGTTGTAAGTGTCAGAAGCTGCGATGCCACAACATTTGAACAAAGCATCAAAGAGAGTGCAGATGTGTGGATGCAGGAAATCAGCGCGACAGAGCCACATGTTAAGATTGAGGTTGGCAAGGCAGACGCTGCAGCAGACAAAGTCCTAGATTTCCATAGCACTGAAAATGTAATATATGCCCTCGGGTTAAGTCCTGATGGTGTGTACAGAATGAGTCAGGAAATCAACGGCATGGTGCAGACTTCACTTAATCTGGGCACAGCGTATCTTGAAGATGACAAGCTCGTGTACAAATATCTTATAAGAAGCAATACAGCGGCTGGAAAGAAATTATTGCTTGAGAGAGTTAATACATTTGTAAAACATTTGTCAGGAAATGTAGTCACAATGTCGGACTATCCTGCATGGGAATACAAGAGTGATTCGCAGTTAAGAAAGATATGCGTTGATAGCTTTACAAATGTGTACGGCCATGAACCGGAAGTGACCTCAATCCACGCCGGACTCGAATGTGGCATACTCGCTGGCAAAATGCCGGGAGTAGATATGATATCATTTGGACCGACACTTGAAAGTGTGCATACGCCTGATGAGTGTATGGACGTGGCTTCAGTACAGAGGACATGGGAATATCTGATGGAGATACTTAAAAGTTTATAACTAAATTTGCGGGAGTAAGTGTGTGACGACAGATTGCATCACATTTACTTCCGCAAATTTAGTTATATACTACAGAAAAATGGGCAGAATATGTTATAGATTAACCATAAGGAGAATTTATACATGATAAAAGATGGATTTTTATACCTTGCGGCACTTATATTTGCAGCCGCAGTATTAGTAAATCTGCCTAAGATTTTTAAAGGGAAAAAGGCACAGGTGTTCTTTAATTTTGCACCGCCGATTGTACTTATATACCTGGGGCTTATGCTGCTTTGCACAATGAAAGTGTGGGACCTTAGTGCAACAAGCGCTGTGTACAAATCAGTCAAGAACCCGATATTATATGCGATGCTTTTCATAATGCTGCTTCGATGTGATTTGAAGAAAATCATCAAGCTTGGACCTAAAATGCTTATCGGTTTCTTCGCAGCAACTTTGTCAATCGGACTTGGATTCTTTGTTTCATATGCAATATTCCACCAGCTCTTAGGCGCAGGTTCATGGAAAGCGCTCGGCGCGCTGTGCGGAAGCTGGATGGGCGGCGGCGGCAATATGCTCGCAATCCAGGCAGCACTTGATGTTGACGAAGCAACAATGGCTTACGCCCTCGTTATGGATTCAATCTGCGCGACTCTTTATGTAATGTTCCTTCTGTGGGCAATCGGAAATCACGAAAAGTTCAACAAATGGACAAAGGCAGACACAAGCATAATCGATGGCGTTGGAGCTACACTCGAAGAGGAAGCAAAAGCCAACACAAAGCCGCTTGTATGGCAGAACATCATTCTTCTGCTCGGTTCAGGACTCTTAGTATCTGCAGTTTCAATGGAGCTTGGCAGCATGATTAATGCACATTTATCATTCTTTGACAGCACAACATGGACAGTCCTTATCGTATCATTGCTTGGTATCGTATTTGCCCTGACACCATTTGGCAAGATAAAGGGAACTGAGGAGATTTCAAATGTAATGCTTTATATAGTCATTGCCTTAATAGCATCAAGAGCAGACCTTGGAGCAGTCGGCAATGCCCCAATATGGCTTCTCGCAGGATTTGTTATCCTCCTTATCCATGTGGCAATCATGATTGCACTTGCGAAGATATTGAAACTCGACATCTTCACATGCAGTGTTGCTTCCCTCGCAAACATCGGTGGAACAGCAACAGCACCGGTCCTCGCAGGCGCATACTCTAATGCCCTCGTACCGGTTGGTATCATGATGGCGCTGCTTGGATATGTCATCGGAACCGGCGGCGGTCTGGTTGTGGCTAATCTGATGAGTATATTTGGGTAGATTTTAATGGAATAATTGATGGAGTGTATAGCACTTCGGCAGTAGATGGGTACTGCCGGGGTGCTGTTTTTTATATGTTGTAGAATTGGTGAAAATAAAAAAGAAACGAGCATCCTTTTCCAGTCGTGAGACTTTACTCAGTCATATTAAATTCTTAAAGAATAATCAAGAAAAAATATAATTTTACAAATTATTGCAAATAACATTCATTGTCGACATAATTTGACAAATTTTGTATATGAGGAGTTGTAGTATAAGCATATATACAAGATTGGAGGACAAAAATATGGATGAAAGGGATATTGTTTTAAATAGTGTTTTAGAAGAACTTAAGAATAAAAAGCAGATAACGGAATTAGAAGAAGATATAATATCTGCTATAAAAGTGTTTTTGCAACAACCTATAGATAGAAATAATATAAAGACAAAAATAAACGAAATTGATCTTAAATATAATACTTATTCTGATTTGCTTATGGTAATGCCAAAAGATTCTTTATGTACATTAGATGAATTGAATGATGTTGAAATGAGAAATAACTTATATTTGAGAATTAATGTGTTGTTGGGAAGAAAAAATAAGAAAGGGTATAGCATTTAATGAACAATTTAAGTGAAGAACAAATGAAAATGTTAGAACCCTATATGCGAAATAATATGTAACATTTGAAAGAAATAACAAGGAGTATTTTAAGTAAAACGGGTGAAGAAATTTATGATTTAGATTATGATGATTTTTATTCTATAGCAAATGAAACTGCATGGAAAACAATTATGACATACAATAGTGCAAGAAAATGTAAGTATGATACATATTTATATGCAAGTTTAAATTTTAAGGTTAAAACTGAAATGCGAAATAGACACAGGCAAAAAAGATGGATAAATTATATAGCAATACATTATTACTGTACTGATGATGAATTTGATGCATTATATAATATTGATTCAGAAATAGATTTATTTGAAGAAATAGAAAAAGATTATAAGTATATTGATTTATATAATGAGATTAAGAAATATTATCTGTATGTAACTAAAGAAGAGTTTATAGTTTTGTTTTATAAAGCAAATGGTTATAAAGATAAGGATATAAAGAATTTCTTAGAAATTACATCGTATAGATATGGGAAAATAAAAGAAAATATCAAGAACATAAAAGTAATATAAGGGTTTGTTCTGTGGGTTATATAACAAGATATGGGAGTATAGTGCTCATAATGTGGCAGAAATATAATTTTTGAGTGGTACATAATCGTAAATCAGTAAGGTTTGAATAAGAAACATATTTATTATATAAGGCTATCTTTGAGAGATAGCCTTATATAATAATTGATTGATAAGTTGTCTATTTTTATACTATGCATTTTCGGTATATCTGCATTTAGGAAAAGCAGAGCATCCCCAAAAACTCTTGCCAGCATTATTGCCTTTGGAAGCTTTACGCAAGACGAGTTTAGAGCCGCATTTAGGGCATGTTTTATCAGAACTTTCTGAATTTGTAGATGTGTCTGTGCTTTTTTCATCGGTGTTATAAGAAATAGTTGTATTAGGTGACTCTATTGCCTTTACATCAATATTGGAGTTATCTTGTTGCTCAATATTTTGTGTCTTTTCTACTTCTATTAATATTTCTTCATATTTTTTTGAATAATCAGAGCGCTCTGGTTTGTTAGCATTAAGATAAAAATCAGCAAGTTCTCGCATTTCTTTTTCTGTATAAGAAGAATCTTTTGATTCGGAATTAAGCTTTTTAATTGTAGCAACTAATTGATCTGCACGAATAACAGTATTTTTTAATTCTTTTGGAGCAAATCTGTAATTAAAGTAGGTCTTAGGATTTGCAAGAACAATTAGTGATTTGTGGTTATCATCAAAGTAATGTTCAAAAGCCATTTTTGTTATAAAATTGCCTTTTGCTTCTTTTCTACAAGCCTTCAATACATTTAAATGGCGTTGATTTTGTGTTACAGGCGAATATATACCTTCTTTTACTTTCTTTCCAAACATCTCATATGTTCGAATGAAATTTCCCTGACTATCTATTTCTATATTTCCAATAAGATTTTTGCATTCTATTATAAAGATTTTCTTTCTTGTAATTATGATGTAATCAATCTGTGCAGTTAGGTCTTCATGTTCAAGGCAGATATCATGAAGTATATACATATCCATACCACTATTTTTAAGTTCATAAGCAATGTTTTGTTCACCTATTGCTCCATATGATGCGAGTTTAATCTGTTTTTGAATTTCTTGCTTGAGTTCTGGTGAGGTTGCTTTGCTTTCTAATTGATGCATTTTATTTATAAAAACAGTAGCATCACTGTCTTCTTTTAAGAAAACAGGACCTATTTTTTTCTGAAATAATTCCATGTAAATCTCCTTACCTGTAATTGTGAATTAATAAAAAATTATTGATTTAAAATAGTATACAACATTAGAAGACGGTATGGCTATAGTGTTTAGATGAATAATTATGCTTTATGTAGTGGATGTGGTGGAATCGCAAACTAATATATTTTATAATAAAGATATAGCATGACATTGCTTATTTTTAAATTAATAATGAATAATATATGCTTTGAAAATTTTAAATGATATTAAGGAGAAGTTAAATGGCAGGAAGTAATATTGTATATTATTATTGTGATACGATGACTGGATTATCAATATTAAAAAACAAACAATTATGGTTAACTAGCATTCGAAATATGAATGATTCAAATGAAGAGATAAGTATATATGAGATATTTTGCAAAAAGTTAAGAGAATACGACAACAGAAAGAATAGAAAACTTAATGATTTTTTAAATTTAGCTCGCATAAAAGGATATTTTCAAACATATACTCATTGTTTAGGCACGGATCCATACTATGTGGCATGCTTTAGTAGAGATGGGGATTCTGTAAGTCAATGGAATTCATATGCAGATAATGGACGAGGAATTGCCATAGGATTTGACGAGTTAGAACTTAAACGATTAAATGATGAAAAAATGATTAATTATTATAATGTAACATATATTAATTCTAATTTAATACAGCTTGAAATAGAGAATATTTATAAGAATATGATGGAGTGCAATACAAGTAATGGAGGGAAATTAATGGATGTATTTATTGAATACATTAAATTGAAATATGGTAATCCAGAAAAGTATAAGTCATCTCATTACGAAAGTGAGAAAGAAGTTCGAATTGTATATGATAAATCTAAGAATCAAGTAAAAGAGTGGAATGAATGGAAGTTAGGAAATGTGGATGTTTATGCTAAAAGAAGTTGTATAAATACATATATACCATTAGAATTTCCGAAATCAGCAATAAAAAAGATAGTATTAGGTCTACAAATGGAGATCAGGAAATATATTAGTGAATTGCCAAATTTTGTTTCTGAATACAGAGTGTTTGTGCAATATGGGGAATTATTGATGACAGACATTATGTAGGAGACGTCTCAGTTTTTTATAATGCCAACACAATAAGGAATTTCCGATTATGTATGCGGAATTTATGTTTGCTCAATAGGCAGAATTGACATGAACAATCGATGAATTTAATTTTTAAGTAAAAATAATGGATATTGTATAAATATGTTTTTTTATTTTTGCTACTTTTTAAAATTTGAAATTTATGATATAATTATTTTTATAGTTGATACGTTAAATGAATAAAGTGATTATAAAGGGTTTTGAAATTTAATTTTGTGAATATAGACATTGCATAAAAATATAGTAAAGAGATAAACATAATAAAAAGCTAAAGCATAAACAAATTTGTGTGTCATAATTAAACAATTTATTAAGAAAAATTAAAATATAAAACATAGAATAGGACAACTATTGTTAGAATAAAGATTAGAAAAATTTGAATAAGTGTTAATTGATTATGACATTGAAAATTTTGATGTAAAATATTTTTATATTTTTACTTTTGTAAGATTGGATAAGAATAATTAGAATAGTAAAGGTATGAGACTTATCTTGCCTCTTTTGGCTATAATATGTAACTGATTTGAAAAACTATCAAGAAAAAGTAATTGGAGCTGGTATAACTTTATATGATTGAAGGGTTTTGTTAAAATGTATTGAAAAGGTGTAAATTAGTATAAATATTGATGTTACAGTAATCATAGCTGAAACAAGTGAATTTGACTTGATGTTTGATATTTATGGTATATAAATTAGAAGAAAAAATTTGCAGTCTATATAAGGTAGATAAAAGCTTCAAAAGTTAAAAAAGTTGTTTCCTGTTTTGACACTTAATGCATTTTAGAAAACTATATCAGATAAGAGAAATTAATGATATATTCGTGCTATTTGCAAAGAAAATTACGATTCATGGGATTGAATATTACAATTTTCAAAATCAAATTCATTTATACTAGGAAAATGTAATAATTGTTAATTGGGGTTATGACTATTAAAGAAATTTCAAATATTTCTTGGAACATAGATATATGGTTTGCGCAATAGATAGTTTGTTAAATTTGTGTAAAGTGGCATATGAGTATTTAGGCGTTTTTGTATACAATTTTAATAAGAAATAATTAGTTAAAGTATGTTTAATATTTTAAGGTTGGATAACTAAATGTTTGGAAGATAAACTTAAAACTAGAGAAATTCAATGATATAAAGGGAAATTACTTTAGAAAAAATCTAATTTCAGAATTAGAGGAAGGGATTCATATATGAGAAAAATTGGAATTTTGCATTTATCAGATGTACATATTAATGCTTCATCAATATCAGAAATTGATCTATTAGTGGGGAAATTGGTCAATGACATAAGGAAAGTTAAGGATGAAAATCATATTACTATAGACTTGATTTGTTTTGCCGGCGATTTAATTGACAGAGGTGATAAAGCATTTGATGATGAAATGCAAATTCAATTAGCAGAAGAACATTTTATTGAGCCTTTACTTGAAGCAACAGAATTAACTAAAGAAGAGTTTATTATTGTGCCAGGAAATCATGAGGTAAATAAAAATAAAATTGCCACAATTACAGAAAAAGGTTTGGCTTTAATGTCTTCTATAGAAGAAGTTAATGATACTATATGTAATATGGAAGCTGAATATAAAAATAGACTGAAATATTTCTATGATTATATGTATGAAAAATATGTGCCAAATGCAGAAAAATGGATGCTTGGATACTCAATTAAGAAAAATATAAATGACATTAATATAGGAATCGTAGGACTTGATTCGGCATGGAGGTCAACAGGTGCAGGTTTTAAAGAAAGAGGTAAAATGCTCGTTGGTGAGCAACAAGTGGCAGTATTGTATAACAATATCAAGGATACAGATTTGAAAATATGCTTAATGCATCATCCGTTGGATTGGTTGTCTGATTTGGAAATGACTAATGTAGAAAGAAAACTGAATTATTTTGATTTAGTTTTGCGAGGACATGTTCACGATTTAGATGATAAGCAAATTTGTACTCAGAAATATAAAACTATATATAATACATCAGGAAAACTTTTTCCTATAGATTGTTATTATTCAGGATACGCTATTTTGGATATTGATATGGATTTAAGTACATGTTGTATTTATTCGAGAGAATATTTGAAATCTCCAAGAGAGGATTTTGATAAGGCTCTGAGGATTAACGAAAATGGTAAAGCAGAGTATAAGCTTACAGCTTATGATGAAGTTAAAACTGTAGAATATGATTTGAAATTGCAACTTAGAAAATATTATGAAGAGGCTACAGAAAAATACACTATGTTGAAGAATATTGATAGCTATTCCCCTGATAAAATAGGCGATTTTTTTGTTGAACCTACAATATTTGAAAAATCTCAGTATGAGCGTACAGAACTAACCAGAAAAGAAGGTGAAAAGGAAATTCCAGTTCTTTTAACAGAGCTAATAAATGGCTCTGATAATATATTGCTTATCGGAAAGAAAGAATGTGGTAAAACAACAATATTACAAAGGTTTGGAATTTTACATACAAGTATTGAAAGTCAACAAATACCAGTATATATTGATATGATCAAACTTAATAAAGGACATGATAGGATTTTATTTGCCTGTCAAAATTTCATATTTAATAACATATCATCTGATGTGCCTATTACAAAAAATCAGGTGAGAAATATGTTATCAAATGGGAAGATTATTTGTCTTTTTGATAATGTTAATATGTCAAGTGCAGACCATATTGCTTGGATTCAAGCCTTTGCAAAAGCCTTTCCTAATAATAGATTCATTTTTGCCGCAGAACAAAGGTTTTATCAGACATATACTTTAAAGGAATTTCCAGATTTTGGTGTAAAATACAAGCCGGTATATTTAGAATGTTTTGGAAAAAGACAAGTTAGAGAAATGATTACTAAATGGGGAAAAGGTAAGGAGGGATTTGATGCAAATGAAATGACGAAGAAAATCGTAACATACTGCAACAATATTAATTTTGCAATGACTCCATTTAATATTGCTGTATTTATGACTATTTGGGATGTTGATAGAAATTTTGTTCCTGTTAATGAAGGGAAAGTTATGAGAACTTATTTGGAGACGGTTTTAGATAAGTTTTCATTTGAAGGATTTCAGAGAAGTGAATATGATTATGATGTTAAGCAGCATTTTCTTGGATATTTAGCATATGAGATGTGCAAGAAAGATGAGTATTTTTTTACTATTAACGAATTTAATCATTTGGTTGATGAATACCATAACAAAAAGGGATTTAAAAAATCACAATCAAAATTTGATGTAATATTTTTTGAAAAAAATATATTATATATCACTGGAGATTATGTATATTTTAGCAATACAAGCATTATGGAATACTGTCTTGCTTCATACGCTGTTATTGATCAAACATTATATGATTTAATGACCGCCAAAGGAAATCGAGTTAATTTCGCACATGAATTATCATTCTATTCGGGAATAGTTCAAGATTGTTCAAAATTATTAAATAGTTTGAATGATGAGATTACAGATACTATTTTAAAAAATATGGATATATTGGATGAAATAGAGAAACTAAGTATAGGTATTGAATTCAACATGGATAGAAAAGAATATATAGAAGCGATAACAAGAAGTAGGTGTTCTATAGAAGAGGCAGATGAATTAGAAGGAGTACTACCTGCATATAGAGAAACATCGCCTATGAATATTACTAAAATTAGTTCTATAGAAGAAAGTGAATCTTTTATGGATTTACTTTTGATTTATGGAAATGTTATCAAAAATGCAGAAACAGCTGATAAAGATCAGAAAAAGATTCATTTAGAAAACTATATGTTGGGAATGAACTTCCAATTTGGATTGATTATGAATGAATTTTCAGAATTTTTAAAAAGTAAGACCAAAGAAGACTTGCCAGAGGAATTAAAAGAAAAGCATCCTGATTTAACAGACGAAGAATATAAAAAGATAAAAGAAAATGTTTTAGATTTATTGAAAATTGTTCTTCCTGTAGCTATTCAGTTTAGTTTAGTTGATAATGTAGGAACTCCGAAATTGGAAGTTGTAATTTCTGAGTTGATTCAAGCAAACAAGGATAAGAAATTTACTAGGTTTATGTTATCGTTTCTTCTTTGTGATATTAGCAATGGAAACAAAAAAATATTTATTAGGAATTATATCAACGAAGAGGATTCAAAAGATATTTTAAAACTAATATTAGCAAAACTGGAATTTTACTATGATATGTGGTATTTTGGAAATAATCCGCAGATGGATAATATTCTACTTGATTTGATTACAGAGACACAAATTAAACTTTCTGATGAAAATAGCCTACAATTGCAAAGTAATAAAGACGAATTAAAGAAGCAGATAAAGAAACGGTACGATGCACAAAGAAAAAAATTAGTAAGCTAATGTAAGTAATTCTGAAAAATTTCATTGCGTTTTGATTACTTTTAATTTGGAAAGTTATATTGAAAATTATTTTCAAAGCAATTGAAAGGGCTAACGGATTTGATAGAGAGGAGCATAAAATCTAAAGAATTATATTGGAATTTAAACATTTTTTATATAATATTATGCGAAAATGAACAAGACTATTCCATAATGTAAAATTTATTTGAAACGAATAAAGTTTGAAACATCAAGAAAAACCCAAATGTAGGGTTATGCAACAATGATAAAAATATTTTTCATCTGCCACGGCACTCCAGTTTTATGATAATGCATACCTTCGCAGACTGGGGCAACGCGGGGCAGAATATGGCAGAAAGCCTTGGAATTACTACGATTTAGACTACTAAGGCTCATGGCGGATAAGCCAGAATAGTGGGAGAAATTGGGAATATTCCTTAGTAGTAACCTACTACTAAGCGATGGCAGATATACAAGAGTTTGAACAGATAAAGCCACAATCTTTGGTAGTAAGACTACCGGGATTGTGGCTTTATCCGTTTATTAAAATATTTCTTTTTCAAAATTGATAAGAGCATTGGTTTTACATTCATCGGCCTTAGCGTAATAATTGTTAGCACCATCTTTGGCATCAAAGTATTTTTTAATTATTTCTTGCTGAATAGGAATGGAAGGAACAGGGATGCGAATGGCACCAATTTCATCACTGTTAATATTACACTGACCTGCTGTCTGTCTACTTACAGCATCTATTTGTTTCCTTACTAATGGCAGCATAAATAGAATATTCACATACTCTGGGAGCACAAGGCTTGTATCAAATCTATATCTAATAAGATAAGAAGCATAAGTATAATCTCCATCTAGATTGAAGATCGCAGATTTGCCAACAAGCTCTTTGCTATTGGTACGATTGATTAGAAAATCCCCCTTTTTTAACAACCATTTATCTGGTTCATTAGCCGTTGTGGCACTACTTTTGGGTAAGTATTTTAGCTGACTACAATCTATTTCACCGTTTACAATGTTTGGCATTCTTAACATCGGAATCATGCCATCTTTTTGTGTTAAAGAAGCCTTTGAGGATAGACCAAACAAAGATTCTTTCTGCAATTGTGATATTTCGTAAGAAGGATATTTGAAGCTTTTATACACTTTTTCAAGTTTTCCTTCCTTGAGAATGTAAGCAACTTCCCACCTGTTCATATCAGAAAATGATATGGTCTGTACTAGATTTGTAGCCTCTGGGGTCTTCGGTGGCTCATCTTTTAAGTTTGAAACGTCAGCTTGAATACTTAGCAATAAACCATCGCTGTAATCATTAGCCATTTTGATATTTTCTTCTGCTTCATTAAGCTTAGCATGATATGCGTCAAGAATTATCTGTTGGTCAGACACGTTAGGAACGGGGGCTTTTATAGCTGCTAGTTTTTCAAAATGCAATGTTTGTCTAACTGAACCAGTTGTCGAATCCTTGATAAGCTTATTGAAGAAATCACTTTTCATCATCAGCCACAAATATTCAGGTAGAATAGTATCCTTACAACTAAAAACAACATATGCAGGACTTATATAACTACCTTTCAAATTAGGTGTTTTTATTCCTATTGAACCTACATTAATTCGATATGGGTTGTAGGCTAACCAATTATCTTTTACAACATGGTACTTTTGTTTAATTTTGCTTCCTTTTTCAGTAGAACCATCAAACATACCGATTTTATTTGACACGCCTAATATGGTGAATTCTTTGGTAGGCTCATCAGATAGTTGTATTTTTTCTGTTTGATGAATTAAATGTTTTCCTAATTCCTCCACGGGATATTTTGAAAGTATCTTTGCAAAAAAGAACTGTTTCACATCCCATTGGGAAAATGAAGAAAAAGGAACAGTTGAAAGTAGTGCTGGTTTATTGCTCATTCAACACCACCTCCTGACTACCAATATACCTACAATATTTTCCGTCGGTATTCATGGCATAGATTATTTCATTGTTTAAAACTGGCCATAAATTATTCTGTATTCTATAAGCTGAGTATTCATCTACTAACTGCGGTAACTGATTTCCTTCGGATGCAGCACCAGTCGTTGTGATTCCAGCATCATCAATCTTTGCAATAGGAATATCATAATCAAACTTCTTCTTAACAACCGGTTTGGTCTCTTCATCAATCTGCTTATAAAGTTCCTTCAATTCTTTTTCAGCAGTTTTCTTATTTAGCCTATTGTCAGCTTGCTCTTTTTTGATTGTTGTTATTTCTGTCTCAACTGATGTTGTATTTTTCTTGTCCTTCTTTGCCTGCTTAAGCTTTGTCTGTGCCTTCTTAAGGTCATCTTTAAGTGATTCCGTGAGAGCATCTGCTTTAGCAATAGTGGCTTCTAATTTGTCAATTTCTGCTTGGTGTAAAGCTGTTACTTCAGCAAGTGCTTCAGACTTGCAATTTGCATATTCAGATTCTTCATCATTTGTGAATCTTCGCATAAAAACAAGGCTTGGTTTTACAGTTGCGCCTGCAGCTATAAATACATCCTGTGGGATAGAGCAAATCAGAATAATTTTTGCTTTTCCTTCAAAATATTCTCTAACAGCCTGCAGGTTTTTATTGTTTAGAACGCCTTCTGGGAGTACCATCCCCATACGACCTCCTTTTTTTAGAAGTCGTAAGCATCTTTCCATAAATAAAACTTCTGTCAGTGTAGAAGTATTACCTAAATCGTAAAGAGATAGTAATGACTCGCCGATATGGTCATCAACCTGCTTTAGGGCTTCATCGTAAGCTGCACCATATTTTTTCTTATATTTTTTCTTCATTTCTTCGTCAGTGAATTTATCTGCTTCTGAAATGAGCTGACCTCTATCCACATTCTGACCAAAAGGTGGATTTGTTAAGATAACATCAAATCTCTCTTCAAAAATACCATTAACATTAAGCAACCCGTCATGATGATGCACACCACCATGACCATCGCCATGCATAATCATGTTCATTTTAGATGTACGAGCCATACGTGGATTAGCATCTGTACCATAAATGCAATTCCTAGAAAGCTGATACATTCGACTACCCTCAATGCCAGTATCTAATTCAGTATTTAATGCTGCTTGCATTTTATCTATGGAATGACTTATCTTTACTTGTTTATCTTCTGGAAGAGCATCGTAGTCATTCCCTTCAATGGAAAGTCTTAAGGAATCCTTTTTTGAACGGATATCTGCCTCTATTTTTTCTCTTACATATTCAAAAGCCTTAATTAAGAATCCACCAGAGCCACAGGTAGGGTCACAAATTACCTCACCCTCTTGAGGGTCAAGAATCTCTGTCATAAAATCAACGATAGTTCTAGGGGTGAAGAACTGTCATAATTCGCCTCTGAATGTTGTTCCGAGGAATTCTTCGAATGCTATTCCTTTAACGTCATCTTGCGTATCGGATAGATTAAATGTTTCAAGTTTCTCCAAGATTTGAATGAAACTATTCTCTCTGATATTTATTTCGTCTTTATCATCAAATAATCTGTCATCTTTAAAGAACTCTTTAGTAGTTCTAAATAAAAACTGCATGTAAGAGAGTGCGTATAAGTCAGTGCCCTTTAGACCCGGTCTAACATTTTTTTCGTGATTTTGGGCAGCATCAAGGTATTCCTGTTTTGTGAATACTTTCATACCCTTATTGTCACGCTCGAATCTAATTTTCATGAAAAGTAGTTTGCTGATTTCGTCAAACGCAGCCTCTGGAGATAGCTTATCATTATTCCTAATTATGTTATGACAAGCGCGTAACGTCTTTGTGAATTCATCACGTGTAAAAAGCTTGGTTTGATTTTTGATTTGTTCAATTCTTGCAGCATCATCTACATCTTTAGCAGTAGGAATAGCTACAACTTCATCTAATTTTTGAGGTAAATATGCAGGGTCTACATTAAAATATTTTGTTTCTTTTTCGTTTGTTGTTACAAAGAATTCTGCATGTGCCCAAGAAGCATAATTAAATCCTTGGTAATAATCTTCAACTCGAACCTTAACATTTTCAGCTTTGCACTCTACTACAATAAAAGCAGCCTTTTTGTCTTTTTTGTCCTGCTCACTTTTCCAAATTACAATATCTGCGCGAGCTTTACCTTGACCACGTTTGGAGTTATTTACTTTAAGTTCCTGATCCATTTGTTCAAGAGAGTACCCATATTTGTTAGCAAGAATAGCGATGTAATATTGACGAACTCTTTCTTCTGGTGTTGATACGTGCCATGCTTTCTTTAAGGGACAATATATTTTCCCGTCTTTTTCTTGTACTTCTAAATCTGCCATTATGTATGTCCTCCGTTAACCCCATGGGGGAGTATTATATCTGTAACTATTCATCCTAAAGACCGATGCCCCCTCACACACGTTTTTTCGCAAAATTGCATAGGGGGGATTCTGGTGTCTTTTAACATATTTTATATAATATCATAGCACATAATTGCATGTATCTGGCTGACATTAGATACAATAATCTATTTGCCTTTCCGCCAAATCATATAAATTAATGTGCTTTTTTCTTGATTTTTTGAGCCTTTTCAATGGCTTTTCGCTCACGATAGGCTTTTTGCTTTCGGGCATTTCGAACTTTCTGGCATTCTTCGGCATCACAAAACTCCTGTCGGTTGCTCTTTCGTATTATGAATTTACCACAGTTTCGACAACGAATCATAATGCCTTCTGGACGATTATCTGATTTCCCTTTATCTTCTGGTGCAGGGTCTTCGGAAAGCATTCTTGCAAGTGTCAGCCATGCAATATCAAATACAGAATTAATATCGGTAGAAAAATCTAATCGGTTAGTGCGGGGATCTACCTTTAATTTCATGGTAAATTCCGGAATTATGTCAATAAGAGCATTCAGCAATTCATCGTAATCGTCATATGGTGTAGTAGCAAATTCTCCGGTTGGAGGATTTGCTGCCGGATGATTTTTAATGTACTCATTATCAATTCGCATTTCTTCTATGAGATTTCCTTTTGCATCTTTATAATCTAAGCAATCAGGTATTGCAACGATAGGATGCTTATATTTATCAAAGAATGAGTAGCTCTCAAAGTATTTTCCTTCCTTGGATAAATCAGATGTAGCTTCGTCATCGGCAATATAGACACATTCGAGAGCAACATAATACATGGCTGCATTATATAATTTTCCAAGGTCATCTAGGAAAGTGTTAATTTCGAATGTTCCGTCTCTTTCTATCATTTCGGCATCGAAGCTATTTATATCAAAAGATTCATTCAATTCAGAATAGATGAAATCAATATTATATGGATGCATATTATTTGTACACCATTCCATGATGAGCTGTGTATATGGAATTTTATTATCAAAGCTGTTTATCTGCATTGCCAGATTGCAAAGGCTGGTAAGCAGTCCCTGTCCGGAAAGAAAATCTTCTTTAGGAAAGATGGGTTCATATCCGGGGCGGCAAAATGGTGTTGCACAATAATCATCGCTTTTATCAATATCAAGTTCATATTTCTTGAATCGGAAAGGGTGGTAAATCAGTTGTCCGATACCACCGATTTCTTTAAATCCTAATATATCTGTTGTTTTATCTGCTTCTGATGGAATCGTTTCATCATTCCAGTTTAATGGCATATCATACCTCATTCCAATAGTTAATTCGCAACTATTAGCGTTACCGTAAGCTTTTGAACTACGGTTACATTATAGCTTGAAATATACTTGAAAACAATAAAAAGTTACATAAAATGATGTAACAAATTTGCACCTTAACAAATTCATACCGTTCTCAATGAACAAGCCTTTGTTACTGCAGGGACTCGTAGCTCCAAAGAGCAGTAGCAGAGAAATGACAATTGAAGAGATGGTCGCAACAAAATCTAAGAAAGTTTTGTGGGAAAAAGTCGACTTTGGAGATATAATCTATATTGAATAATTTATAAAAGGAGAGATGTTTCGCTTATGAAAAAGTATGAAATACTACCTACAGAAGAAAATTTGATAGAAACTTTGTATAATGACACAATCAGTAGAAATAAAGATATTGTCTATTTTTATGATATTTTGCAAGCACAAGAATCAGCTAGTGCAATTGCAATTGATGGAAGATGGGGAAGCGGAAAGACATTTTTTGTTAAGCAAACAAAAATGGTTATCAATGCGTTAAATTCGTTAAGTACAATGGATAAAGAAACTAAAGCAAAAGCTACAATTAAATTACCATTTCCTAAGAATGATGGGGAAAAGAAAAATTGCAGTGTAGCGGTGTATTATGATGCATGGGAGAATGATAATGATACGGAACCCGTATTATCATTAATTTATGAAATTACAAAGCAACTAAGCATAGATTTTTCATTGTCAGATATAAGCATTGTTAAAATGGCGGGAGCAATTATAGAGGCAATAAGTGGTCATAATGTTAATGGAATAAAGGATGTTCTTACATCAGAAGATCCATTTGCAAAGTTTAAAGAAGAGAAAGATACAGCACAAAAAATTAAGAATTTTTTGGCTTGTTTGTTAGCTGAAAGGGGAAATCGATTAGTTATTTTTATTGATGAATTGGATAGATGTAAACCAACTTTTGCAGTTCATCTTCTTGAACAAATAAAGCATTATATATTTGATGATAGAATTACATTTGTTTTTTCTGTTAATTTGGAACAGTTGCAACATACAATAAAGAATTATTATGGAGTAGGTTTTGATTCGTGCAGGTATTTAGATAGATTTTTTGACTTGAGAATTTCTATGCCACCAGCTAATATGGAAAAATTTTATAGTGAAATTGGGCTTGAGTCTAGATATTATGTTGATATAGTAATAAAAAGAATCATAAAGATGTATAATTTTGAATTAAGAGAAATTACTCGTTTTTATTCTCAAGTCAAAGCGGCAGTATATGAACCTACTCATGATAGAAAAATATACGATTTTTCATTTCCTGATGGTAAGGGCAGACAAATTATTCTAATTTATATAGTACCTTTGTTAATAGGATTAAAAATTGCAGATATTTCGAAATATGATCAATTTATTAATGGACATAATAGCGAGCCTTTAAAAGAATTATTAGATATTGATGAGGATAATCGTTTGTTAGGAAATATGTTAAATTCTGATGAATCATTTACAAAAGAGGAAGGAAAAACGCTAAGAACAACTGATGAAATGATAGATAAATTCTATAATGCAATTTTTGTAGATCAGTATGATGGAAGAAGGTATAACACAATGTTAGGACAGTATGAGTTTACTGAGGAATCAAAAGGATTTGCTATCAGTGCATCTAGTATGTTGTCACGATTTGCAGAATTATCTTAAACAATAGGAAGGTGGGATAAAATGGAAATACCTACAGTTTTTATTTCGTATAAAAGAGATAAAGTTGATATAGTCAATAAATTGGAAGATAAAATTGCTGGACGAGCAGAAATAAAAAGAGATACAAAAGAAATTGGTGCATGGGAAAGTATAACTACATTTATGAAGAGTATAAGAATACAAGATTTTGCGATTCTTGTTATTTCTGATAATTACTTAAAATCTGTTGCATGTATGTATGAAGTGATTCAACTTATGAAAGAGGACGATTGGTTGAATAAAACAATGATAATGTTAGCTGATGATATTAACGTTTTTGGAACAAAGGAGCAACTAGCATATATTAAATATTGGAATGATGAATATAACAACATTTCTGAGTTAATAAAATCATTACCACCAGAAACTGTAAGTAGTCAGTCAGAAGAGTTGAAGAAGATATCAAGAATAAAAGATGAAATAGGTTCGTTTTTACATATTATTTCAGATAGAAATATTCCGACAGATGATGTTTATGAACAAATTAATCTACGTTTGGAGAAATATAATGTACAAAAAACACAAGAGGATACATTGGAAACTGTAAGATTAGGTAGAGATGCAATCGCATTACTAATTACCGTTTGTAATGCTTCGGGTATATTACAAGTTTCATCGTCTTTAGAATTATATTCAATTTCAATAGACCAAACTGATTTTGTTGATTGTAGTTCATTAGATAATAGAACAATTGCAAAATGGAATGAAGCACTGACAAAATTAGAGTATTATGGGTTGATTATTACAGAAAATAATTTTTTATATCGTGTAACGCAAAATGGATATAAGGCTGCTGCTGATTTAGAAAAGCAAATTGGCACAGAAAAGATTAAATGTAACAATTGTAATTATCATGGCACTTCGTATAAAAAGAATGAATGTCCAATATGTAAGAGTGAGATTGCAGAAAAAGAGTAAATTGTTTTTGATGCAATTAAGAAAATCCAGAAGTAACTGTAATTTCAGAGAAAAAATAAATTATCACAAAACACCCGAAAACCTTGCAAAACAGGGCATTCCGAGACAAATCAAGGAGAAATAAAGAAATGATAAAAGTACTATTCATCTGCCACGGCAATATCTGCCGAAGCACTATGGCAGAAAGCGTTATGACATATTTAGTTGAAAAAGAGGGACTTGCTGATAAGTTCTATATTAATTCAGCGGCGACAAGCCGCGAGGAGATTGGTAATGGGGTGCATCATGGCACTGTTGCCAAGTTGAAGAAAGAAGGAATTCCGGTGATTCCTCACAGGGCAGTGCAGATGACTCTGAATGATTATGAGGAATATGATTACCTTATTGGAATGGATACTGAGAATATCCGCAATATGCAGAGGATATCGGGCGGAGATCCAGATGAGAAGATATATAAGCTGCTTACTTTTGCGGGAAGTGGGCTTGATGTGGCAGACCCATGGTATACGGGAGATTTTGAGGCAACCTACAGGGACGTTCTGGCAGGATGCAAAGGGCTGCTTGAATGCCTTAAGGAAGAATTGTAGACGGCTGCAGGAGGATTGCTGTAGCAAGTGCCACGGCAATATATGTGAATAAAAAGGGTCGGGCAAGGCAGGCTGTCTTCTTCTGGGACAGCCTGCCTTGCCCGACAGCCACTACCTATAGGTTGTTACCTATCTACCACGGCAGAATATACATATTCCTCTGGTAAGAACCGAATACAGTGGCAGTTGCCTTAAGCTCTGCGCCGAGACGGCGGAAAGACGAATTGCTGGCGACGTTGTCAGGGTGGGCTACGGCGAGGATTGTGTCGATGCCGCGGTTGCGGGCAATTGAACAGAGGCGCTTGTTAAGCTCACACATAAGGTTGTGCCCACGGAAGTCCGGGTGAACCATGCAGCGTCCGATTTCAGCTACATTTGTAGAACGAATGTCGAGACCGAGCTTTTCAGCTTCCTCAGCAAATTCATGTTCATTAAAGAAAAGGGCGCTGGCGGCAACAAGTTCATTATCGTCATTAAATGCACCTAAGAAGCATGTCCAGTCAGCATCAAAGAAATGTGAGCGTTCAATATCATCAATAGGAATCCACCATTCCGGAACAGGAAGAGCATTTTCTATAGTATATATAAGCTGTTCGAGAGCAGCTTTATCATTTTTATCTAATAAACGGATATTCATAGCAATCTCCTATACACTTAAATTCAGAAATAACTTTAATATTACCTTAATATATGCAAGTTATAATCCTAATCCACCACATTATAATATGTATGTATCTTAAAATCAAAATATTTTTAAATTCGCGGGCAGAATATTAAGCAGGCACAAATTAATGCCGATATACATTTACAAGACATATTGCTTCTTGAATATTTATAAAAATATATATTTAGATAGATTTTTTTTATTTAGGGCTTTTAAATTTCCTTTTTTATGTATATAATGGTGATTAGCCATGGGTACACATGGCTTCTAATGACTTTTGATTTTATGTTTTATCTGAATATATCGGACAGACAGAGGTCCGCATTGTTTTATAAGAAAGGGGAATTATCATGTTATCAACAGATATTGGTATAGATTTAGGTACTGCAAGTATTCTTGTGTACATCAGAGGCAAAGGTGTTGTTCTTAAAGAGCCTTCAGTTGTTGCATTTGACAGGGATACTAATAAGATTAAGGCTATCGGTGAGGAGGCAAGACTGATGCTTGGTAGAACACCAGGTAACATCGTTGCTGTAAGACCTCTTCGTCAGGGTGTTATCTCTGATTACACTGTAACTGAGAAGATGCTTAAGTACTTTATCCAGAAGGCTATTGGCAAGAGAATGCTTAAGAAGCCTAGAATCAGTGTATGCGTACCTTCAGGTGTTACTGAGGTTGAGAAGAAGGCGGTTGAGGATGCTACTCTTCAGGCAGGCGCAAGAGAGGTTGCTATTATTGAAGAGCCTATCGCAGCAGCTATCGGTGCAGGTATTGATATTTCAAGACCATGCGGTAATATGATTGTTGATATCGGTGGTGGTACAACTGATATCGCTGTTATCTCTTTAGGAGGAACTGTTGTAAGTACTTCTATTAAGATTGCCGGTGATGATTTTGATGAAGCTATCGTAAGATACATGAGAAAGAAGCATAATCTTCTTATCGGTGAAAGAACCGCAGAAGATATTAAGATAAAGGTTGGTTCTGCTTATCCTAAGGCAGAAGTCACAACTATGAATGTACGAGGAAGAAACCTTGTAACAGGTCTTCCTAAGACTGTAGAGGTAAGCTCAGAGGAGACAGAGGAAGCTTTAAGAGAGGCAACTTCACAGATTGTTGAAGCTGTTCACAGCGTTCTTGAGAAGACTCCACCAGAACTTGCATCTGATATTGCAGACAGAGGAATTGTCCTTACAGGAGGCGGAAGTCTTCTTTCAGGACTTGAGGATTTAATTGAAGCCAAGACAGGAATTAATACTATGACAGCCGAAGATCCAATGACATGTGTTGCTATTGGTACAGGTAAGTTTATTGAGTTCCTTGCAGGCTACAGAGACGAAGTTAAGTAACCTGGAACATTTTTAATAAAATTATTACTAATGTTTCTTAACATTCTGGCAGAATGGATAATCTCTATGCCGGAAGAATATATTATCAAGAAAGAGGCGGGCTATGGTAAAAGGGCTTTATACAGCGTACTCTGGCTTGACAGTTCAGCAGAAGAGACTGGATGTAGTGTCTAATAATCTGGCTAATGCAACTACCACAGGTTATAAGAAAGAAGGCCTTACGACACAGTCGTTTAAAGATGTTTATGGCATCAAAGTTAAAGATGAAACTGTGGGCTATATTAATCAGAATATCGGAACTCTGAATCTTGGAGCGAAGGTAGGAGAATCCTTCAGAAGCTGGGATCAGGGCTCTTTCCAGAACACGGGCAATACATTTGACTTTGCACTGAGTGGAAGTGGATTGTTTTCGATTTCTTTCACTAACAAAGCTGGAGAAACTTCAACGCTTTATACCAGGGACGGATCTTTCCAGATGAACCGTGAAGGTTATCTGGTAACCAAGGATGGTGATTTTGTATTGGGCGAGAATGGTCCGATACAGTTACCTACAGACTTTGAAAAACTGACTGTAGAAGAGAGTGGCGAAATATATGCTGACGGACAGTATGTAGACAGATTTGCTCTTGTGGATTTTGAGAATTATGACTATGTTGAGGCATATGGCGAGAATCTTTACAGAGCTGTAGATGGCGCAACACAGACAGATGCTACAGCAACAGTTAATCAGGGATATTTGGAGGCTTCCAATATTAATGTGGTAACAGAGATGGTAGATATGATATCTATTGCAAGAGATTTTGAAAGTAATCAGAAGATTATGAATACTATCGATGAGATGTTAGGAAAGATGGTATCTATATCTGAGATTTAGTAACAACTGTTAGGCATATACATATGGAGGACTGACGACATGATGAGATCATTGTGGACTGCTGCATCAGGAATGATGAGCCAGCAGACAAGCGTAGATACTATTGCCAACAATCTGGCAAATGTTAATACAGTAGGATATAAGCAGGAGCAGACTCAGTTTAAGTCTCTGCTTTACCAGAATCTTCAGGCGAAGACTACTTCTGCCAACGGAGAGAATAAACCTGTTGGAGCACAGGTTGGACTTGGTTCAAGAGTTTCAGCAGTAACATCAATATATACACAGGGTGCATTAAATGCAACTGACAGTACAACAGATTTTGCAATTAATGGAGATGGTTTTTTCGCAGTAAGAAATACTAATACTGACGAGACTGTGTATACAAGAAATGGACATTTTACATGGGCAACAGCTACAGAAGGTGTAATGCTTAGTACTTCTGAAGGATATCCTGTACTCAGCGCAGATGGCGCAGAGATAGTTCTTGGACAGGACGCTAATGGTAAAGATTATAAGACTAATCTTATTACTATTGATACAGACGGCAACCTTTTATATCCTGACGAGTCTAACAATCCGGCACCAATCGGTATTAAGATTGGCTTATATCAGTTTTCTAATCCAGCAGGACTGGATAAAATTGGTGGAAGCTACCTTTCAGAGACTGAGGCGTCAGGAGCTGCACTTAACGAAGCGTATGATGCAGTTGGGAAGAAGAGCTCATTAAGACAGTCATATCTTGAATCATCTAATGTTCAGGTTGCAACTGAGATGGTTAATCTTATTACAGCACAGAGAGCGTATGAATTATGTTCTAAGGCTATAACAACATCTGATACAATGATGGAGCAGGCTAATAACCTTAAGAGATAAGCGGGGTGTAGTATATGAGTGATTCTATTACGGGACTTAGCAGTAAGAATTATTCAGATGTGTATGATTCTAAAGCGGGTTCTTTAACTAATAAACTTACAGATACTGATTATTCTAAGGCATCAGACGATGAACTTATGTCTGTATGCAAGGATTTTGAAAGTTATTTTGTTGAACAGGTTCTTAAGTCAATGGAGAAGATGGCTAAGATTGATTCAGAAGACGAGGATAGCAATCTGTTTACCTCTATGGCTGGAATTGGCGGAACAGAGGATACTTCACTTAATACTTTGGGAAGTTACTTTGGAGATGAGATGGTGTCATCTTATGCCAAGCTTATGACTGATTCTAATCATGGCAAAGGACTTGGAATAGCACAGACGCTTTATGAGCAGATGAAGAGAAATTATTCTACAGAGTCTATTCCTAAGGCAGATGAGCAGGAATAATATTTAACATAAAGGAGATAACAGATTGGATTACGAGTCTGTGAAATATGTAGAGGGCTTTGTGGAGAATATTATCTTCAGGAATGAAGACAATGGATATACGGTTTTTAATATTGTATATGATGATGAAGAAATCACCTGTGTTGGAGTGTTAAGCTATATCAACACAGGTGAATTTATTACTGCACAAGGCGAATTTGTTAAGCATGCAGTTTACTACATGCAATTTAAAGTCACATCTTATGAGTTCAGGGCGCCGGATGATGCTGCATCCGTAAGACGTTATCTAAGCTCCGGGGCAATCAAGGGTATCGGCGAGAAGATGGCTGAACGAATAGTTAAGACATTTGGCGATGATACATTCAGGATTATGGAAGAAGAACCGGAGCGTCTGGCTGAGATTAAAGGAATAAGCATGTCTAAAGCTATGGATATAGCAAACCAGCTTATTGACAAGAAAGACATCAGAAAAGCAATGATGTTTCTTCAGCGTTATGGAATCCAGATGAATCTTGCCAACAAAATATTTAAACGTTATGGAAACGATATATATAATATTCTTGAACAGAATCCGTACAGGCTTGCTGATGACATAGAGGGTGTCGGTTTTAGGACGGCTGACGAAATTGCTTCGCGTGCCGGAATCAAGATTGATTCTGAATTCAGGATTAAGAGTGGAATGTTTTATGTGCTTAATCAGGCGACAATGCAGGGGCACACATATCTTCCGTATGATAAGCTTGTGCGTCAGGTCAATGAATTGCTTTTGATTGACGTCCAGGACTATGACAAATATCTCATGGACCTGACAATGGATAAGAAGATAGTTGTCAAGGTTAAGGATAATGTAAAATGTGTCTATGCCCGCATGTATTACAACATGGAAGCAAATGTTGCAGCGATGCTTAACAATCTTGATGTCCAGATTGAGGAAGACCAGAAATTCATTGATGACAGGATTGCAAGGATTGAGGATAAAGAAGGCATAAATCTTGATGATATACAGAAAGAGGCTGTTGCGAAAGCTGTCAGAAACGGGCTTGTTATTGTTACTGGCGGTCCGGGAACCGGTAAGACTACAACTATTAATACAATAATCAAATATTTTGAGCTGGAAGGTCTGGAAATCAGGCTGGCAGCGCCTACGGGACGTGCAGCCAAGAGAATGACTGAGGCTTGCGGTTATGAAGCACAGACAATCCACAGAATGTTAGAGATAAGCGGCGGCGTGCCGGATGGTGACAGAAAGTCGGCAGCAGGTCTGTCTATGTTCTTTGAGAGAAATGAAGATAATCCGCTTGAGGCTGATGTTATTATTGTTGATGAGATGTCGATGGTAGACATTAGCATTATGAATTCACTTCTTAAAGCTGTTTCGATTGGAACGAAACTGATTCTTGTAGGTGATGTGGATCAGCTTCCAAGTGTAGGTCCGGGAAATGTACTTAAAGACATTATAGAATCCGGATGTTTTCCGGTTGTTAAGCTGGAGAGGATATTCAGACAGGCGGCACAGAGCGAGATTATTATTAATGCCCATAAGATAAACAGGGGTGAGGAGGTAGTACTTAACAAGTACAGCAAGGATTTTCTCTTTGTTCACAGAAACGGTGCAGACAATATAATAAATGCGATGAAAACGCTTATTAAGGACAAACTTCCGGACTATGTAGGTGCCGATGTGTATGACCTTCAGATTCTTACTCCATCGCGAAAATCCAATGTCGGGGTGGAACGTCTTAATAAGATTATGCAGGATTTTCTTAATCCGGCTGATGCTATCAAGCAGGAAAGACAGGTCGGTGATGTTACTTTCCGTGAAGGTGATAAGGTTATGCAGATTAAGAATGATTATCAGCTTGCATGGGAAAAACGAAGCAGATACGGTATTCCAACAGAACAGGGAACGGGCGCTTTTAACGGGGATACCGGAGTTATAGAGAGAATAAGCACATTTGATGAGAATGTAACTGTGAAATTCGAAGATGGCAGATTCGTTACTTATGAATTCTCACAGCTTGATGAGCTTGAACTTGCGTATGCGATTACGGTTCACAAATCACAGGGAAGTGAGTACCCGGCGGTTATTATTCCGATGTCGCAGGGACCAAGAATGCTGATGAACAGGAATATTCTGTATACGGCAGTTACAAGAGCAAGAAAATGTGTGTGCCTCGTTGGGGAAGAGGAGATATTCAGGCTTATGGCTGGCAATGTATCAGAGTCAAAACGATATTCTTCACTCACAGACAGGATTGAAGAAATCAGACATATTGAAGATTTCGGACAATGATAATTGATATGTTTATATGTGATAATGATGACAATAATGGGGGATTATGGATTATAAGAATGTATTAATGGAGGCAGTTAATGCGGTACTTCCACCAGTGTGTCCTATGTGTGGAAAGCCGGCACCTTTTGTTGGAGGGATAAGGACAGATATGTGTGGAAGCTGCATGCATAATATAAATTATGTAAGCGAGCCTGTCTGCTTGAAATGTGGCAAACCGGTGAAGGATGAAGAAACGGAATACTGCAGTGACTGCAGCAGGCAGAAGCATGTATACGACCAGGCATGTGCGTTGTATGAATATTCTAAGAATGTCAAGGAATCAATATACAGATTTAAATATTATAACAAGCAGGAATATGCAGGAATATATGCGAAGCAGATGGCGGGCAGATGTGGCAGGATGATACGCATGTGGTCGCCGGATGTGATAATTCCTGTTCCAATTCATATTTCGAAATATAAGGAGCGTGGGTTTAACCAGGCTGGGCTTATTGCGCAGGCACTTGGAAGAGCCATGCAGATTCCGGTAGATGAGGAATATCTCGTAAGGATTGTTAAGACTCAGCCCATGAAGGAGCTAAGTAATCGGGAAAGAATTAAAAATCTGCAAAATGCTTTTCAAGTAAGAAGAAAAGTTGTAAGATATAGAAAAGTATTAATCGTGGACGACATATATACAACAGGAGCAACATTTGATGCATGTGCAGCAGTACTTAAAGACGCAGGAGTGTCACAGGTATATGGTATAAGTCTGTGTGTGGGAGACGGATTTTAAAGTATGAGCTGCTTTAGTAACTGGACCTTTTAACGAGATTGATAAAGAGGATTAACAAGGAGAAGCTATGGAAGTTAAGAATTGTAAGAACTGTGGAAGATTATATAATTATATAGGTGGTGTGTACAGACTTTGTCCTGAATGCATGAGAAAGCTTGAAGAAAAGTTTCAGGAGGTTAAAGATTATATAGAGGATAATCCAAGGGCTGATATGAGAGAAATATCTGAGAAGTGCGATGTCAGTACAAGACAGATTGAACAGTGGATAAGAGAAGAAAGATTATCGTTCAGTGATGATTCACCTATTGGTATTGCATGCGAAGTATGCGGAGCTACCATAAGAACCGGAAGATACTGTGAGAGATGTAAGAACGATTTGGCTAACAGACTGGGAGGCATGTACGGAAGCAGATCTTCAACCGTTGATGCTGATAAGATAAGAGAGAGAAGAGAAAAGGCAAGGATGAGATTTCTTGATAAATAATAAGCTTTTTTCAAAACGGGTATAAAGTATTTGCGGAAACTGTCCGATATCTTACACATGAAGCAAGAGAGTATCTGCTTTAATTAATGGAAAGTGAGGCGGTTAATATGCGCATAGATGCTTATAATGCTGTTAATCAGATATATCAGACCAGCCAGATTTCTAAAGCTAAGACAGCAGCTAAGACATCATCGGTTAGTGACAAGTTTGAGATTTCTGACACAGCCAAGACATATCAGACAGCCAGGACAGCAGTAAGTAAGGCTTCTGATGTTCGAGAAGACAAGATTGCTGATATTAAGGCACGTATGGCAGCAGGAACTTACAACATCAGTTCAGAAGCTGTTGCAGATAAGATTCTGAACAACATTTCAACATTAACATTTTAGTGGGGTTTTATTAGATGGCAAGTTTGATAGATTCTTTGATTAATATAATGAATGATGAGAACAGACAGTATACTGAGCTTTTGGACTTGTCTAATAATAAGACTACTGCTATTGTTAAGGGAGATGTCGGACAGCTTCAGGAGATATTTGGTAAGGAGCAGAAGCTTATTGATATTCTTAACAGACTGGAGATGGAGAGACAGTCATGTGTTGCAGATATATGTAAGATTCTGCATCTGTCAGCAGCAGAGGTTAAGGTGAGTCAGATAGTAAGACTGTTAGAAAAGAAGCAGGCAGAGCATGATGCTTTAGAACAGTCGTATCTGAGTCTTAAGAAAACTGTAAACCAGCTTACCCAGGTTAATGATAATAACAGGCTGCTGCTTAAGGAATCAATGGATATGATTGATTTTGAGATTAATCTTGCGAAGAATGCAAGTATGGCTCCGCAGACGGCTAACTATGGAAAGGGAGCGTATGAGGAGACAGGCGGCATGGGAAGCACAAGCTTTGATGCCAGGCAGTAATATTCTGATGGCATATCAGGATGCCACGGATATAAGACAATACGAATAATATCACGGATGATTTGTTGCGAGATGGGGTCGTCCGTGTTGGATTGGAAGCCACATTTTTACTAAGAGAATGTGGCTTTTTTAGTCTCTGGGGTGTTTTATTTTAAAAAAATGACGATATACATATAAGATTATGAACTAAGTAAGAAAGAGGTGACCTTATGGCTAATGGAATGGCAGGATTGTTTGTTGGAGCAAGCGGCTTGAAAACAGCTCAGACAGCACTTAACACAACAGCACACAATCTGTCTAATATTAACACAACCGGATATACAAGACAGCAGGTTACTTTCTCTGATACTACATATGTCAATGTCAGCAGCAAGGACAAAGTAAGTTATGCAAGCTATGGACTTGGTGTTGCAATATCTGAGGTAAGAAGAATAAGAGATCAGTATATTGATCTGGCATACAGGAATGAGAATTCAAGACTAGGATTCTATGAAAGCCAGTACAATGCTGTTCAGGAGATAGAAGACCAGTTTGGTGAGATGCAGGGGGTAACTTATGAGTCATATCTTACCAATCTGTATGATTCAATTAATGAACTTGCCAAGAATCCGACAAGTACAGTTGCAAGGTCATCGCTTATCCAGAATGCGACTGCATTTATAGAGAAATCAGAAAATGTGTATAAGGGGCTCAGGGATTACCAGACAACTCTTAATACACAGGTTAGTAATATGGTTAATAAGATTAATGATCTTGCAGGCCAGATATATAAGCTTAATAAGAGTATTGCAAAGGTGGAAGCACCGGGTATTGAGAAAGCTAATGATTTAAGAGACCAGAGAGATGCGGCAATAGATGAACTCAGCAAATATATAGATATTACTTATTATGAATCAGAGAATAAGGAAGCTATTATTAATGCAGCCGGAGTTCCTCTTGTAACAGCAGGCGAACTTACAGCTATGAGTACAAGAGTTGTCGAGGGAACAACACTTGTTATTCCTACATGGCCATCGTATGAAAGAGATGTTTATGAAGATGGCAAGCTGGCGTCTAATGCTGATGATACAGATAAGGGACAGCTTAAGGGACTTATTATTGCAAGAGGCAATATGGTTGTAGATTATACAGTGGTTCCGGTTGCACCTGACAGCAATGATTATGACATGAGTACTGAGGAAGGCCGTGTAGCATATCAGCAGGCTTATAATGAATATGCAAAGCAGCAGGAATACTACAATACATATGTAGAGCCCTCAGCAATTCTTAGCGCTATGGCGGGATTCGATAAGCTTGTTAACGGAATTGTTGAAAGAATCAACGGAATCTTATGCCCGGAGAAAACTGAGACAAGGACTAATCCTTATCTTAATGCAGATGGAAGTGAGATTCAGGCAGATACATACATATATAATTCAGTTGATCAGCCGGTTCTTTATGACAGATACGGAAGAGAGGTTACCGGAACTGATAACGGTGATGGTACTTACAGCTATGCATCTGGTGAGAAATTATACGAGAGTGCAGGCGGAGCAGCAGTTCCGGTTGATTCATATGAGTATCTTATGCTTGACATGGACAAGACTGGATACGGTATGGATGACGATAAAACTGTGGGTACAGAACTGTTTTCAAGAATTGGAACAGACAGATATATTAAGACTACAGGTGATAATGGAGAGACAATCTATCTTAGAAACAATCTTAACGAGACAGATTATGAATCATTATATAAGCTTGGTAATCTGAAGATTAACCCTGAAGCAGCACAGAATGTAGGAAAGATACCACTTTCTACTGTACAGGGTAAGGAAGATTTTGACAGAGCCAAGGAACTCGTGGATATATGGGATGAGAAATTCGCTTCCCTTAACCCGGACATGTATGCGAAGTCGGATTACATGTCATTCTACAATAATTATATTGGTGAATATGCCACTATGGGTAAGGCACTTTATAATTATGTAGGTAACCAGACAACGATGGTTGATGGTTATAATAACCAGAGACTCCAGTCAGAGGGTGTATCTTCTGATGAAGAGTTAGAGAAGATGATAAAGTATCAGCAGGCATATAATGCAGCATCGAGATATGTTAATGTAGTAAGCGAAATGCTTGAGAATCTGGTTACTTCACTTGGACGTATATAAATGCTGATTAATACAGGAGGATAATATGGCATCAACATTTTTTGGATTAACAATTGCATATACAGGATTGCAGGCGGCGCAGACCTCTATTAATGTTACATCACATAATCTTGCTAATATCAATAACCAGTCATATACGAAAGAAACAGCTTCAATTAAGGCTGGTGAGGCATTACGTTCATATGCTAAATATGGAACACTTGGTGCAGGAGTTATCGTTGATGCAATTAATCAGACGAGAGATTCTTACTATGATGAGAAGTACAGAAATAATTATACTAATTATGGACAGTACAATGTTAAGGATACATACATGTCACAGATACAGAATTATCTCAATGAGTTCACACTTAAGGGATATTCAACTGAGTATGAGAATTTTTTCGCAGCACTTAACCAGCTTGATCTTACACCGGCTGATACATCAGCAAAGAACCAGCTTATCAATAATGCAAAGAGCATGACAGATTACTTTAATACTCTGGCTACTAATTTAAGGAATGTTCAGATAGACGCTAATAACGAGATTAAAGATACTGTTAACCAGATTAATTCTCTGGCACAGAGCATTTCTTCTCTTAATAAGCAGATTAACCAGATTCAGGCTAATTATGGCAATGCCAACGACCTTAAGGATCAGAGAAATGCTTTAATTGATGACCTTTCAAAGCTTGTTAATATCTCAGTAAGTGAGACAGATATTGGCAATAACCTTACAGACCTTCAGATTACAATTAATGGTAATTCGCTTGTTAATGGATATAATTACCATACTCTTCAGACTGTTTCAAGAGATGAGCCAAGAAATGTATCAGATGCGGCAGGTCTGTATGACATACAGTGGGAGACCGGACAGCCATTTAACATATACAGCACTTCATTAGGAGGAGAGTTAAAGGGACTTATTGATATAAGAGACGGATGTAATGGTGAGATTGAAAAATATGCCACAACAACTGACGATGATGGTAATGAAACATACAAGACAGATGCAGAGGGTAATATCCTTACTGATACGGTAAGTCAGGTGGACAGCAATACTAATTATAAGGGAGTTCCTTATTATCAGGCACAGCTTAACCAGTTTATACAGACATTTGTATCATCAATCAATGAGATTCTTACAAAGGGTGTTACATCAGATGGCTCGGCAAGCGGAATTCCACTTTTTGTAATGTCAGATGGAAGCAAGGCTCTTACAGCGTCAAGTGTAACAGTTAATCAGGATCTTATTGATAACGCGGACCTTCTTGCTACCAAGTACAAGGAAAGCGATGGAGAAGCCAATACTAGCCTGATTGTAGACCTTATCAATTCTAAAGATGCTAAGATATATGACGGAGGTACGGGAACATATTTCCTCGAAAGTATTGTCAGTGATATGTCAATAGATGCAAGTAAGGCAATTAATTTTACAAAGAATTACAACAATCTTAAGACAACTATACAGAACCAGAGATTATCTGTAATGGGTGTTGATACAGATGAAGAAGCCATGGATCTTGTAAAGTTCCAGCAGGCATATAATTTAAGTTCGAAGATGATGACTGTCATGAATCAGTTATATGACAGACTTATTAATAATACAGGTGTATAAAACAGTAAAAGAATTCTTCTCCTCACCATAGGGGCGGTTTTTGATTCGCGATATAAGGAGGCATAATATGCGTATTACTAACCAGATGATGGTAAACAGCTCAATATCCAATATTCAGGGAAATAAGAGCCAGCTTAATGATTTAAGTACACAGCTCTCAACACAGAAAAAGATTAATAAGCCTTCTGATGACCCTATTATAGCCATCAGGGCATTGAGACTGCGTTCAAGTCTTGATGAGGTAACACAGTATCTTGGAAAGAATATTCCTGATGCATCATCATGGTTAAGTGTAACTCATGATGCATTAGACGAAAGCAACAAGATTATACAGGATTTGTATAATTACTGTGTGCAGGGCTCTACGGATTCATATTCAGAATCTGAGCGTAACACTCTTGCTGAAAGTCTTAACAAGCTGGTGGAAGCTTATTATGAGCAGGGGAATGTTGATTATGCCGGAAGATATGTATTTACAGGACATGCTACAGATAAGCCTCTGACATATCAGTCAGATGAAACTGCTAAAGATGTTGATTATACAATTACACAGAACTTTACAAGGGAGGATTTATCTAATAAGACAGCATACACTAATGCATATACTAATGACGATATTATCAATCTTAATGTAAAGACAGACGCTAACGGAAATATAATCACACCTAATATAACAGATGTGCACAGAATCCAGCTTGCATATGACGAGATTAACGGAAAAACATTTTCAATGAGCATGGGAGATAATAATTCTGCCAATATAACTATTGCTGATGATGGGAGTGTTACTGTAGATGGAGGACTTACTGTTCCGGTAACTGATGCAGACGGTAATACAGCTGATACAGCTGTAAATGTGGTTACAACGACAGATCCTAATTATGTTCCGGGAGAGAATGAGATTGCAATTAACTCAACAACAGGCGAGCTTCTTCTTGGTGAGAATGTATACAAGTCAGTGTATGCTGATAATGCATTTTCAGTGACATACGAGAAGAGCAATTTTATAAAGGGCGACATTGACCCGACAATGTATTTTAACTGTGTTGATAAAAATACAGGAATTGAGTACAACAAGCAGAGTGAGGATATTGAATATATCATTAATTTCTCACAGAAGATTAAGGTTAATACGGAAGCCGATGAAGCTTTCAATATATATCTTGGAAGAAATGTTGATGACCTTGTCAATGCGGTACAGAATGTCCTTGATATTAATGACCAGATATCAAAGATTGAGTCTATGCAGAAGGAAGGACGGTACAGCGATGAGGCTTCGCAGAAGAAGTTAAGTGATATTATGGAAGGTCTTACAAAGCAGAGAGATTTTGCAAAATCTAAGATGAAGGACGCTTTTGAAGCGGGAATCGGTCAGATGCAGGGCTATCAGGAGCAGGTATCTAATGCGAAGGCTGATGTCGGTAACAGACAGATAAGACTTGACCTTACCAAGACAAGACTTACGGAGCAGAAGACTAATTTCACTGATCTAAAGTCTCAGAATGAAGATATTGATCTGGAGGAGATTGTTGTTACATATACATCAGCACAGCTTGTATATCAGGCAGCATTATCAGCTGCGAGCAAGGTTGTCCAGCAGACACTGCTTGATTTCCTTGGGTAGCCAGCATAAGAGAGGAATACAGTGAGGCAGGCTGAGAGTTAAGCTGTATAAACAGCATTGACAGATAAAGGATAGAATTAAGATTTGGAGGTTTGACATGAAAGTACAGACTAAATGGTTTGGAGAGATTGAAGTTAGTGATGATAAAATCATCACATTTGACAAGGGAATTATTGGATTTGAGGACTGGAAGAAGTATACTCTTGTGTATGATGCAGAGAAAGAGGAGAATATATCAATTATATGGCTTCAGGCGATTGATGAGCCAACACTTGCACTTCCTGTAATGAAGCCGGAATTCGTGTATGAGACATATGATCCTGTTGTTGAGGATGAGCTTCTTAAGTCTCTCGGAGATGATATACAGGATGATAATATCAGAGTGTACTGTGCGCTCACGGTACCACAGGATATTACTAAGATGACAATTAATCTTAAAGCTCCTATTATTGTTGATTTTGATACGATGAAGGGAATACAGCTTATAGCAGATAATTCTGAATATCAGGTAAGATATCCTATATACGATATTCTAAAGAAGGAGGAGAACTAATATGCTCGCATTATCAAGAAAGAAAGACGAAGCAATCATTATTAATGATGATATTGAGATTACAATAATCGAAATCAAGGGCGATCAGGTAAAGCTTGGCATATCAGCTCCTAAGTCAGTGCCTATATATCGTAAGGAAGTGTATGCACAGATACTTGATTCTAATAAGGAAGCAGCAAGTTCGGTTGATGTGAAGTCTCTTAACCAGTTATTTAAGAAATGATTTGTTTTATTAGTGTATATTTTTGTCCAAAGGGTTAAATTTTACTTAACATTTTCCGATATATGCAGTACAACATGAATGTAACTACAGGATAAAGTTTTGTTTTCACACGGAGGTGGAATTGTATCATGGGAATGGAAGTTAATGGAGTAGCGGCAGCGTCAAGCTATCAGAGCCAGAATTCACAGGCTGCCAAGCCGGTATCACATGTAAGCAGTGTTACAACAACTACAGATAAGAGCAATGAGGTTGTTGTTGATTCAGCAAAGTCAGCAGCATCTAATGTGGCAGTTTCTGTAGGACAGGCAGCAGACAGTGAGAAGAATGGCAGCAGCGCTAAAGACAATGACAAGGCTAAGAAGCAGGCTGAATCAATGGCTGATGTTAAGGATATAAGGAAAGTCCTTAACAACAATACAATTGCAGAATTTGGCTACAACGAACCAACTAACAGAATCACAATTAAGATTAAAGATAAAGATACAGATGAAGTTATTAAGGAGATACCTTCAGAGAAAGCTCTTGAGATGCTTGCCAAGGCATGGGAGCTTGCAGGTATCATAGTAGATGAGAGGAGATAAGCTATGGCAATAAGATTATCTGGTATGGTATCGGGTATGGATACAGAATCACTTGTTTCAGCGCTCGTATCATCATATAAGTTAAAGAAAGACAATCTTGTTAAAGCACAGACCAAGCTTTCATGGAAGCAGGAAAAGTGGAAGACCATGAATACAAGTATTTATGGCTTTTATAGTGGAAAGCTTTCAAGTGCAAGATTTTCTACAAGTTATAATCTGAAGACATCAAGTGTGTCTAATGATAAGTATGCCAAGGTAACAGCAAGTTCATCTGCTGTTAATGGTACACAGAGACTTAAGGTTAAGCAGCTGGCGTCAACAGGATATCTTACAGGTGGACAGATTAAAGCTGCTGATGGAAGCAAGATTACAGGTGATACTAAGATATCAGACATAGTTGGAACAACAGATGGTTCTATAAGTTTTAAGACTGCTTCTGGAACCAAGAGTATTGATATAACATCAGATATGAATGTTAACCAGTTCGTATCTAAGTTAAAGGAAGCTGGCGTTAATGCAAGTTTTGATGAGAATAATGCAAGATTCTTTATAAGTTCTAAGGAGTCAGGCAAGGATAACGATTTCTCACTTGTGGCTAATGACTCTAACGGACTTAATGCATTACAGAAGCTTGGAATATATACAGTTAATGATACTGATTCAGCAGAATACAAGAGACTGGCAGCTTTAACAGAGGGCAGTGATGCATATAATACAGAACTTGAAGGTATGTATACTAAGATTACTGCCAAGGATACAGCGAAGAGTTATGCTGATAAGTATAATGCAGCCAAGGATAAGCTTGATGCACTGGCAGCAGATGATACTTGGGATCATTCATTGACATTAGATGAATATGTCGCAAAGCTTAAGACAGAGACACCAGATATTCTTAATGCTTATGATAAGTATAAGAAGGAAAAGGTGGATTCAGAGGGCAATACAGTTAAAGATTCTGATGGCAAAGTTGTGTACGAATATGACACAGAGGCTATGGAAAAAGATGGTGTCAAGGATGAATATGAGGCTGCGGTAAAGAAAAAAGCGTCTAATGAATCACTGATTAAGGTGTATGATGATAATTCCAAGGTTATACGGGATACTAAGGATTATGTGACAATCGGCGATGATGGAAAAGCTTTGGCAGATGCTTCTAATGCCAATGTATTACAGGAAGTAAGCGATACTAATGCTGACAGACAGGCTAAAGCTAAGGCACTGCTTGACTCTAAGATTGCAATGGCATCAAATGTTACTGGTAGTGCATCATCTTCGGGTGCTGTCAGAATAACAGGACAGGATTCAGAGATTGAGCTTAATGGGGCAACATTTACTAACAACTCTAATAACTACTCAATCAATGGTCTTACAATTGAGGCAATGGAAGTTACCGGTAATGATGAAGTAACTATTACAACCAACACAGATGTAGATGGTATATATGATATGATTAAGGGCTTCCTTAAGGATTATAATGACCTTGTCAAGTCTGTAGATGTTGCCTACAATGCGGCAAGTTCTAAGGGATATGAGCCTCTTACAAGTGATGAGAAAGATGCAATGTCTGATGATGAGGTTAAGAAGTGGGAAGAAAAGATTAAGGATTCACTTCTTAGAAAAGACTCAACACTTGGAAGTGTTCTTGATACTATGAAGAATGATATGGCAAAATCATTCAAGGTGGGAGATAAGTCTTATTCACTTTCTAGTTTTGGAATAGCTACACTTGGATATTTTAATTCTCCAGAGAATGAAACAGGTGTATATCATATAGATGGTGATAAGGATGATTCTAAGACATCAGCTAATACAGATAAGTTAAGAGAGATGATATCTAATGACCCTGATACGGTTATATCATTCTTTTCACAGTTATCTACACAATTGTATACTGATCTTGGAAAGAAGATGGCAGCATCATCAACAAGCAGTGCTTATACTATATATAATGATAAGCAGATGAATACGCAGTATTCAGAGTATAATACTAAGATATCTGCGGCAGAAGACAAGGTTACTACATGGGAAGATTATTATTATAGTAAGTTCTCAGCAATGGAATCAGCCCTTGCTAAGATGAATGCACAGTCGTCATCATTAACAGGTCTTTTTAGCTGATATCTATTAACAATCACATAAGCATGGAAGCTTGTGGGGGAATGAGGAAAGTATGGCATTTAATCAGAATATAGCGCAGGAATACAACAGGAATAAGATTCTTACAGCGAGTCCTGCAGAACTTACACTTATGCTTTATGAAGGGGCAATTAAATTCTGTAATATTGCGATAGTTGCTATTGAGAAGAAAGATTACGAGAAAGCCAATATTAATATTAAGAAGGCTGAAAATATAATCACAGAATTTAAGGTTACTCTTAATCATAAATATGCTGTTGCAGAGGACTTTGAGAAGATATATGATTATATATATTCTCTTCTTGTAGAAGCTAATATAAGTAAGGACATTGAAGTGCTTAACAGAGCATTAGATGAAATCAGAGGCATGAGGGATACCTGGAAAGAAGTTATGAAACGTGCAAAAAGCACTAACCAGTAGGAGAAAATTATGACTACTAATTATCTTCAGATGATGATAGACAGCCTTAACAAGAAAAAGAAGATTCTTACAAGAATTATAGAACTCAATGAAGAACAGGATGCTATACTTTCAGAGCCTGTTCTTGATGATGCAACGTTTGACTCTAATATGAAAGCAAAGGGCGACTGTATAGATGGACTTGACAGGCTTGATGAGGGATTTCAGGCACTCTTTAACAGAGTAAGAGATGAAATCAATAACAATAAGGCTATGTACACAGAAGAGATAGCTGTTATGAAAAAGCTTATAACAGAAGTTACAGAGCTTGGAGCTAAGATAGAGGTTCAGGAAGCACGCAACAAAGTCAAGGTAGAGGCAATGTTTCGCAGAGAGCGTCAGGAGCATAAGGAAGCTAAGAGAAGTGCATCAATGGCAAAGTCATATTATCAGAATATGAGCAAGGTGAGCAATGAACCACAGTTTATGGACACCAAGCAATAATTATTAAAAAAGTTATATTACGGACTAAAGTTTTAGGACTAAGGTCCGATATATAAAGTACAAGGGAACGGAACGTTTCCTGTAAACCATAACTAGATGCAGCAAGGATGCTGTATCACAATATAATTTCAAGGAGGAAAATATTATGGTAGTACAACACAATTTATCAGCAATGAACACAAACAGACAGATGGGTGTAGTTACAAGCGCACTTCAGAAGTCAACAGAGAAGTTATCATCAGGTTACAAGATTAACCGTGCTGGAGATGACGCAGCTGGTCTTTCAATCTCAGAGAAGATGAGAAGCCAGATTAGAGGTCTTAACAAGGCATCTGATAATGCTCAGGATGGTATCTCACTTATTCAGGTAGCTGAGGGTGCTCTTAATGAGACACATTCAATCCTTCAGAGAATGAACGAGTTAGCAACACAGGCTGCTAATGATACTAACACATCAACAGACAGAACTGCTATCAAAGATGAGATTGATCAGCTCAATTCAGAACTTGACAGAATCTCAACAACTACACAGTTTAATAAGCAGAATTTGTTAAATGGTCAGTTTTCAGGTGATCTTCAGGTTGGAGCACTTAAGGGACAGACAATGAATCTTAAGATTAGCACAGCTGTTTCAGCAACAGGATTAAAGGTAAATAATATTACAGTTGAATCTAATGCTAATGCCGGTAATGCAATGGAGAGTGTTCAGAAGGCTATTGAATCAGTATCAAAGCAGAGATCAAAGCTTGGTGCTATCCAGAACAGACTTGAGCACACAATCAATAACCTTGATACTAACGCTGAAAACACACAGGCAGCTGAGTCACGAATCCGTGATACAGATATGGCTGAAGAGATGGTACAGTACAGCAAGAATAACATCCTTTCACAGGCTGGTAATTCTATGCTTGCTCAGGCTAATCAGCAGTCACAGGGTGTACTTTCACTTCTCGGTTAATAACAATTACTACTATAAGCGAAAGAGCTGGTGCATGCACCAGCTCTTTTTGCTTATATGGCTATGATGGAGAGAATATGGATATAGATAAAGAGTATTTAGAAGATGAAGTAAGAGAAGGATTTTTTGTACCGGCAGAGATAAAACAGGCATGGTCAGCACAGTTAGAGGTGTTGAATGATATTGATAAAGTATGTAGAGATAATGGAATACAGTATTTTGCAGATTGGGGAACGCTTCTTGGAGCTGTCAGACATCATGGATATGTACCATGGGATGATGATGTGGATATATGTATGAAGCGACAGGATTATGACCGATTTATAAGAATTGCTAAAGATATTCTTCCTGAATATTATGAAGTATTTGATATAAGATCTGATGAAGATAATGATAATTTTGTTACACGGATAATCAATGGAAGAAATATGAATGTAAGTAAAGAGCATCTGAAAAAATATCATGGATTTCCATATCCAGCAGGATTAGATGTATTCCCACTGGATTATATATCTTCTAATGATGAGGAAGATAAGTTACAGAGTGAGTTGATAAGGATAGTATGCAGTGTTCGTTCATTAGTGATGGCTGTTAATTCAAAAGGAGAAAATGCTGCTCAAAGTGAAATCGAGGAAGTAAACGTAAAAATAAAACAGGTAGAAGAATTATGCGGAATACAAATTGTAAAAGATAAAAACATAGCTCAACAGCTTCTTATTTTAGCAGAAAGATTATTTGGATTATATTCTGAAGATGATGCAGATTATATAACACTTATGTATAAATGGGTTTATGCAGGAAAATATAAGATACCAAAAGAATGTTATGATAGAGAAATTAGAGTTCCGTTTGAAAATATAAGCATATCTGTGCCATGTGGATATGATCAAATATTAAGAATAAAATATGGCGATTACATGACACCTAAAAAAAGGGGCGGTTCTCATGACTATCCTTTTTTTGATAAATTAAAAAAATATGTTAGGGATGCAGGAATTAATATACCAGAATTTAGTGATACATATACAGATTATGTTAATTATAAGGAGCACATTAATATAATAAGGAATGCTAATTCTGCTATTAGAAATAAAAAAAATAATACAACCAAGACAGTTGTTTTTATGCCATTTAAGGCAAAATATTGGAATAGAATGGAAGACTTATATAAAGATTTTTATAAAAAGGGATACAATGTTATTGTAATTCCTATGCAGTATTTTTATAAGAAAAGTGATGGAACATATGAAAAATATGTTGAAAAAGATATTTACCCTCATTATATAGAAATAACAAAGGAAAGTGAGTATAATTATATACAGAACAGACCAGATGAGATTGTAATACAGAATCCGTATGACCAATATAATGTTGCCGGAACAGTCCATACTAATTATTATTCTATGAATCTTGTGATGCATACGGATAAACTAACGTACATACCTTATTTTGTAACAGATGAAATAGATAAGGATGATGAGAGGGCATATAAGATAATGGATTATTATGTTATAATGCCAGGAGTTGTATATTCAGATAGAGTTATAGTACAGTCAGAAGGAATAAGAAACTTATATATCGATAAGCTTACAGATTTTTTTGGAAAAGAAACAAGGTATGAATGGGAAAGCAAGATAGAAGCACAAGTTATTGGAGGGATTTAACTTATGAAAAAGGTAATAACCTATGGAACATATGATTTATTTCATGAAGGACATTATAAGCTTTTACAGAGAGCCAAGGCATTAGGAGATTACCTTATTGTAGGGGTAACTACAGAACATTTTGATGAAGCAAGAGGAAAAGTTAATGTAGTTGATTCCATAATGGAAAGAATTGAGAATGTAAGAAAGACAGGATTTGCTGATCAAATTATTGTAGAAGATCATGATGGACAGAAGATAGAGGATATTCAGCGCTATGGTGTTGATATATTTACTGTTGGTTCAGATTGGATTGGAACATTTGATTATCTTAAGCAGTTCTGTGAGGTTGTATATCTTGAAAGAACACCAGATATATCATCAACTTTGGAGAGAAAGAATAAGTTTAAGATTGTTAATGTCGGAATTGTTGGAACCGGAAGGATTGTTCCAAGATTCATATCAGAAGCTAAGTATGTAAGTGGTATTAATATAGCTTGTACATACAATCCGGAAAATCAGAAGGCACAGGCATTCAGCAATAGACATGATATACCTAATTATAGTGGAGAGTATGAGAAATTTCTTGAACAGGTAGATGCTGTGTATATAGCTTCACCGAATGAAACTCATTATGATTATGCCAGGAAGGCATTGGAAAATGGTAAACATGTATTATGTGAAAAACCGGCAGCGTTTACCAAAGCTGAAGCACAAAGCCTATATCAGTATGCAATGGATAATGGACTTGTGCTTATGGAGGCCGTTAAGACGGCTTATTGTCCAGGATTCGGACAGCTTATCAATATGGTGAAGTCAGGAAAAATAGGAAAGGTATGTGATGTTGAAGCATGCTTTACGAGACTGGCTAATATTAATTCAAGGGAGAGAACAGATGCTGCATATGGTGGGGCATTTCTTGAATTCGGAAGCTATACATTGCTTCCTATAATTAAACTTCTTGGAACAGATTATAAGGAAATACATTTTGATACAATATATGACGAGAATGGTGTTGACTTGTATACTAAGGTGTATATGTTATATGATAATGCAATGGCATTGTCAAAGAACGGAGTGGCCGTCAAGTCAGAAGGACAGCTTGTTATAGCTGGTACGAAAGGATATATTCTTGCACCATCACCATGGTGGCTTACAAGAAGATTTGAGGTTCATTATGAAGATTCGTCAAGAGTTGAAGTATATGAACCGGTATTTCAGGGAGATGGCTTCAGATATGAGATAAGTGATTTTGTATCTAAGATTAATGGAATAGATAAGAACGGATATAAGCTTACTGCCGAGGAAGCGATTGCAATGGCAGGAGTTACGGAAGCTTATATGAAACAGAAAAGATAGGTATGGCAGAGAAGAGATGATATGATCAATACAAATATGCAAGAGAAACATATTAACATCGGAATAATAGGAACAGGGCGGATAGCAGCCAGATTTCTTGAGGAAAGTAGTTATGTCAGTGGTATAAATGTATCGGCTATATATAATCCACACCTTGAGAGTGTGTTATGGTTTGCAAAGAATAATAAGATTGATATAGATGGTTCGATGATTCTTACAGATGATATTGGGATGTTCTTTGATTCAGTTGATGCTGTGTATATAGCAACGCCACATGAGACACATACAGAATATATTAGTATTGCTCTTAGAAGAGGAAAGCATGTGCTATGTGAAAAACCAATGGGATTGAATAAATCGGACATAAAAGGAATGCTTGCCATTGCCAATGATAATAATCTGGTATGCATGGAAGCGATAAAAACAGCATATTGTGTTGGGTTTGAACGAATACTTGATATTGTTAAGAGTGGCACGATAGGAAAAGTAAGAGATGTTGAAGCTGCATTTTCTAAGATAGGTGCCGCAGCAGGAAGAGAAATGTGGGGAGCGTCAGGAGGAAGCTTTACTGAGCTTGCAAGTTATTGTCTTTTCCCAGTTATGAAGCTGCTTGGCACAGATGTAAAAGATGTTCATACATATTCGGTAGAAAGCCCGCTTGGAACAGATTCGTACACTAAGATGATGATGACTTATGATGATGGTGTTGCTACGATAAAGACCGGTCTTGGAGTTAAGACGGAGGGTGAACTTATTGTGGCGGGGGATGATGGTTATATAAGAGTTCCATCACCATGGTGGCTCACTAAGAGAATAGAGATTCATCATGAGAATCCTAATAAGGTTGAAGTATATGAGGAAGAATTCGCTGGTGGTGGATTACGATATGAAATAGAAGCATTTGTAAAATGTATTAACAATCCGGGAATTGTAAAGAAGATAACTGATGAAGAAAGTATATGGCTTTCTGGTATGATGGAGCAATTTCTTGCAAACCGCGGAGAGGTTAAGCAGACTGTGGATACAGAAGCCTTAAAGAGAGTTGGTATATGGGCGCACAGAGGATGCAGCATGATGAATCCGGAGAATACACTTCTTGCGTTTAAAAAAGCGGCGGAATTAGAAGGCATTACCGGAATTGAATTTGATGTGCAGCTTACAAAAGATAGTGAAATTGTTGTGATTCATGATGAGAAGGTGGACAGGACTACAGATGGAACTGGTAATGTGAGAGACTATACATTGAATGAGCTTAAACAGTTATCTATAAGTGGAGACGGTGAAGTTCACAGGATTCCTACATTAAGAGAAACATTTGAAATGTTTACACCATATTGTAAGAACAAAGGTCTTCGTCTTAATATTGAACTTAAGAACAGTATTGTAAGATATGAGGGTATGGAACAGAAGGTTATTGATATGGTTTCAGAGTTTAATTTGGAAGACTATGTTGTGTACTCATCATTTAATCATGATTCAATAGGTCTTATTAAGCAAATAAAAGCGGACGCAGAGGTGGCATATCTGGCAGGTGATTATCACAGGTGTATGGACGGTATCGGAAAATACGGTGGTATGACAATTCACCCGGCACAGTGGGGAATGCCTATCAACAAGGGTGACGTAGAGAATATAAGAAATGCCGGATTTTGTGTGCGTATGTGGAATGGAAGTGAGCCATTGTATGGTCAGTGCAGAACATTGCCGGATACAGATTTAAGAGAATACTACAGACTTGGTGCAACAGATATATTTACTAATGTGCCAGAGAGATATTGTGTGAAACTAACAGGAGCAATATGATTTTTAAAATATAAAGGAGAAATAGAAATATGAATTTTGCAATAATTCTAGCTGCTGGAGTAGGACAGAGGATGAGAAATGGTGGAATGCCAAAACAGTTTTTAAAAATGATGGGGAAACCAATTGTAATATATACTTTAGAAAAATTTGACCAGAATGAAGATATTGATAAAATCATTATTGTCTGCCATAGTGGATATATGGATTATATGCAGAATCTTGTTGACTTATACAAAATAAAAAAAGTTGAAAAAATTATTACTGGTGGTTCAGACAGACAAAAAAGTCTTGAACATGGGTTGGAAACTGTTAAAGAACTTGGAGGCAATAATGATGATATTGTGGTTATTCATGATGGAGTAAGACCTTTGGTTAATATTAATATAATAAGTGAAAATATTCGTGTTGCAAACAAATATGGAGGAGCTATTACGGTACACCCGGTTACAGAGTCTGTTGTTATAACTGATTCGGAAAGTGTTCAAATGCCTGATTTTAAAAAAAGAGCGGATACATATTCTCTTACGTCACCGCAAGCATTTAAATTAGCTGAGATATTGGAAGCATATACAGAGATTAAAGATTTAGAAGAAGGTGATATCCCGCTTTTAGATGCGGCAATGGTGTATGCAAAAACAGGAGCATCAATAAAATTGGTAAAGGAACAAGGTGTAAATATTAAAATTACAACTCCGGAAGATTATTATTATTTGAAAGCAATTTTGGAATTAGAAGAAAATAAGTATATATTTGGACTATAAGGAAGGAAGTAGAACATGGTTGAGCAGAGAGATATTGACATTATTATGTCTAGTGCAATTGAATGGGAATGTTTTAGAAACAAAACAGTATTGGTAACAGGAGCAACTGGACGTATAGGAATGTATATTGTTGAAGTGTTAAGCAAGGCTGATATAGATTGGAATTTAAATATGAATATAATTGTATTGGCAAGAAGTAAAGAAAAGCTTAATAAGATTTTTAAACAAACATTAAAACTGCCAAATGTTAATAGTCTTGTGCAGGACATTGTAGATCCAATTGAATATAAAGGAGATGTTAATTATATTTTTCATACGGCTGGGCCGGCTAGTCCTAGAGATTTTACTAATTGGCCGGTAGATACATTGTGGGCACATGTACAAGGTACCAGAAATGTGCTTGAATTTGCTAAGAATAAAAAAACGGAAAAAATATTATATGTATCAACAGTTGAGGTATATGGCGAGTTAAAGTCGCAGGCTGAAATAAAGGAAGATGATTTTGGAAAGATGCGTTGTGATGTAGCAAGAGCATGTTATCCGGAAGCAAAAAGGTTATGCGAGACCATGCTTGCAAGTTATGAAGCTCAATATGGATTAAATTATGTTGGAGTCAGATTATGCCATACATTTGGTCCAGGTATTGATTTGGATGATGGAAGAGCGTTTGCACAATTTATTAAATGTGTTATTGATGGTAAGGATATTACCTTATATTCTGATGGTAGTGCTATGCGTACATATACATATGTAGCAGATGCAATTGGGGCAATTTTACTGGCTTTTACAAAAGGAAAAGATAAATATTATAATATAGCAAATTTAGATAATCTTATTTCTATAAGGGATTTAGCTAATTTGATTGCAGGGTTAGATTCAAAGGGAAAAGTTAAAGTTACATATTCAGAAGAAAATACAAATTTAAAATATTTACCATTTAAATTGGGAATTATGAATGTAGACAGAATAATTGATTTAGGTTGGAAACCACAGGTGAATATAACTGATGCTTTTAAATACACATTAGAATCTTTTTTACAACAGGTTTAATTTCTTATTATATAAAATGAGGAGAAGCGTATGAAATCGGAAGCAGCTTATGTAAAAAAAAGAAAATTTATGGCTGGATTACAAAGTGTACCATTTTATATATTTCGTATTATTCCAATAAATAGGGCAAAAGTTGTATTTACATGCATTGAGGGAACTACTGGATATACATGTAATCCTAAGTATATTGCAGAATATATGATAAAAGAAAATGTTAAATGTTATCCAAAGGCAAAAATTGTCTGGCTTGTAAATGACATAAATAAAAAGTTTCCTAAGGAAATAAAAGTAGTAAAAAATACATTGTGGAATAGGGCATTTCATTTAACAACTAGCAAAGTGTGGATTGATAATAGCAGAAAGCAATTAGAGTGCAGAAAGAGAAAAAATCAGATATATATACAGACTTGGCATGCGAGGCTTGGGTTTAAACCAACAGGTCTGGATAGAGGAGAGTCTTTTTCACATATAGCATATCTGGTATCAAAACATGATTCTGAAATGGTAGATTATTGGCTTTCTAATTCTGAATGGTATGATAAAACATTACCTACGGGAGCTTTATATACAGGCAAAATTTTTCGTACATCTTCTCCAAGATGTGATATATTAGTAGCTTCTAAAAATAACTCGGTGATTAAAAATAAAATTAAACAAAAACTATGCAAAGAATATAATATACAAGGAAAGATAGATGATATTCATTTTTTAATGTATGCACCGACATTTAGAAGTGGAAGCCAGAAACAAGAAAGAAATATATCAGCAGGAAATGAATTTCCAGATTATTTTCACCTGAAAAACACATTGGAAAAAAAATTTGGCGGAGTTTGGATTATTATGATGCGCTTGCATCCGCAGCTTGTTGCAAGAAATATAATGATTAATAATAGCGGTAAATGTATAATTGATATAAGTAAAGTTGATGATATGTATGAGGTTTTAGCAGGGTGTGATGCTTTCATTACGGATTATTCAAGTGCGGCATTTGATGCAATGATAATGAAGATACCAGTATTTTTGTATTGTCATGATTATAAGGAATATGAAGGAGAGAGAGGAAAATTATTATGGGATTTAAAAGATAATAAATTCCCATTTCCAATGGCTGAAACAAATGAAGAATTAAATAGAAATATTGTATCATTTAAAAACAAAGAATATTGTAGCCGTCTGGAAAATTTTATGAATAAGGTTGGCATGCAAGAAGATGGAATGGGAGCGAAAACTGTTGTTGAATGGATTGATAAAATGAGGTAGATATAGATGAATTATGATGACTTTTTGTTAATAATTAAAAAACAAAAGTTTTATGTTTATGGTGCAGGCAGCATGGGGAAAAGATTTATAAAGTGTCTGGAAAATATGGGGATAAAGCAAAATTTTCTTGGATATGTAGTTACAGAAGAAAATCATACATATAAAAGTATATTAGACATTCCAAGAGAATCATATGTGATTATTTCAACACATAATGAAACAGCCAAAGAAATGGAGCGGTTATTAATAAATAATCAATTCAAACATTATTATTTGTTATATCCATTTTTATTAGAATTAGAATATGGTAAATCAATAGAGAAAAATAAAAAGATTAATGTGAATGATTTGCTTAATAATCTTGATAGTACACCATATTACGCTATTCTTATGCTGACAATAGATTCTGTTATTAAAGGGTATAATAATGACGCTATATATATAAAAATGATGGAAAAATTGTCATCGGATAGAAAAACAGCACTTGCAAGAAGTAAAGAATTTTACAGTAGGATTATAGATTATTCTAAAGGAAATTATAATAAAGAAAATTATCCAATAAAGGTAAATGCAGAAAAGGATAAAATAATAGATGGTGCTCATAGATTGATGTTAGCTTATTATTTTGGTAAAACAACAATTAATGCAGATATATATGATTTTAAACAGGAAAAATATGATGAAATTTTTTATAAGTTAAGGGAATTTAATACCAATTGGGAAAAGTCATATTCCAATGAAGAAATTAAAATTATAAAGGGGTATTTAAAATAAAATGGATAAAGAAGAAATTGCAAAGAGAGAATCTTTATTGAAGGAATGGAGTGAAATAATAAATAATAATGAAGGGTTTTGGATTTATGGGGCAGGTATAGTTGCAAAAAGAATATATAATTTCATGTATAAGAATGCACAATTAGATAAATTAAAAGGTTTTATTGTTTCAGAATTAAAGAATAACGATAAAAGAAATTATTCAGAAAAATGTATTATAGAATTAAATGAATTAAAGAATAAAACAGATACTATTATAGTTGGAGTGGGGGACGCATATCAGACAGAAATATTATTTAATTTGAAAGAAAATGGGTTTGATAATGTTATTAATGGATATCTTTTTTCTTTTCTTACCGAAGAACATATTCCGTTAAATATGCCTGATGATTTACCAGAGAATATAACTATTAATATGTCAGAATTAATGAGCCAGCAATATAGTGGTCAAGAATTTGAAGCATATGATATTTTGGGGTATTTATTGGATCATGATTTTGATGATAATACAGAACAGATAATTGTAGATCAAAATATGCATATTATAAATGGTAGAAAAAGAATAGCATCAGCTATTAAAAATAATAATAATTCGATAGTAATATCTCAAAAATATATTAGTACATATAGTGCATATGATTATCAATGGGCAAAAAGTGTATATGATAAATCAAAGCTTTTAGAAATTCTGAATTTAGAAAAGCAATATAGAGATGAATGGAAACAGGAATTTGTTGCAATTTTGTGGCCATGTGCTAGTCAGTTATTTGATGAATTAACTAATGAGATTAAAGATAGATTTGAAATAATATCTTATGAAGACATTGACTTTAATAAGCATAAATTTACAGAATTTGTATATTCAGTATACTCTACAGATGACGCCGAAAAATGGAAAATAGATTTAAAACTGGAACGATTGTTAGAAGAAGAATTATATACAATACGAGTGATTAATTATTATGTTATTGATGCTGCTTATAGAATTAAAAGACACGGACATACAGTATCAAGAACAGGAATAGCATTTAAAAATGAGATAAGAGAAAGATACAAGAATGAAATTAAAAATTATATTAATGATGTAATCTTTCACACTTCTGATAATACCGAACAATGCAGACTGATAAATGAACAGATTCAACGATATAAGGATATGTAAAATGGATATTAAGTATTTGGAAGAATTTAGAGAAGTTCAAAAAAGATATAAAATTAAATCTGAAAATGTATGTATTATACAGAGTGGAGTTTTAGCATTTTATGGAATAAGAATTAACCGTGATTTTGATTTTCTTATGCCGTCAAAGGAATATAAGAGAATTATTAATCAATACGGAAATGTGTTGGACATAAGAAAAGATGGGTTAATACATTTTTCAGATCATGTAGAAACAATATGCAATAAATACGATAATATAGGTGTTTGTGATGATGATGTGTTTAGTGATAAGAATTCTATAGTTGTTGGAGAATATAGAATTCTTAAGCTTGAAATTGTTATGGCAAGTAAAATTGTAAGGAATAGGGAAAAAGATCGTGCAGATATAAATATCATAAAAGAATCAGATGCTTATACATATGAATTTAGTGAAAGGTTAAAAGAAATACTTTTTGAGGCAGAAAAAAACGGTTGGATAAAAGAAGATATTGATGCTGAAGAGGAATGGGATAGAATATTTAAAGGAGATGCTTCTGTTTATATATTTGGCACAGGAGTTGTATCTAAAAGAATAATTAAGAAAATAAAAAAAGATAATCTTTTCGATAAATTAAAAGGTTTTGTTGTATCTAATCTGAATGATGCTTGTTCTTTTGAAGGAAAGAATGTATATGATATAAATACAATAAATCGTGATTCAGTTATTATTATTGGAATTAAGGATTCAGAAACTATTAAAAGCCTTTTAGAAAATATGGGTTTTAAGAATATAGTAAATGGATATAGGTACTCTTAGTTCAAAATTGTTGAAATGGAATAATAGAAATGGTATTAAATGATAAACAGAAATATTTGAAAAATCTTATAGATATAATAAACATGTGTGAAGATATAACAAAAGATATGGATGAAAGTATCCGTATAGATTTAATGACAAGCTTTCAACAGATGATTATTTATATTGGAGAACAATTAGAAAATGATCAGGATAAAAGAGATTGTACAGGTGGCCGCCCGCTGCGCGCGCTCGCTTGAAAACTGGCGCCGCTACACGCC